>OFES01000018.1_pt1 | contig 96084 bp, 92 predicted proteins | sample 1521151 | NCBI WGS metagenome assembly OFES01 (sample SAMN04272335, study PRJEB24112) | coral metagenome | biome: Coral reef; feature: Shallow seawater; material: Coral tissue | host: Coral | place: China: South China Sea | collected 2014
CAAGAAAGAAAGAGTAGAACAGCTGGTTTCTGAGGCGATGAAAAACCCAGACGTTAAGAAGCGTGGGGCGGCTTGGGCCAGACAGCAAGTAAAGAAAGGGTTTGCATGTGAAGATCAGCACTTTGATAAGCTCAGAAAAAGGTTCTTCTTTATTGACCAATTTCCTGAAAACGATGCGCGCTTCCCTTTATCTATGGATGATATTGTTGCCACATAAAATCCCTAACAAGGCGTTGCTGTCGGACAAATTTTCCGCTGCGCTCCTAATTTGCCGCAGAGCGCGGCGTTATGCCTTTAAGGAACATTAGCTATGCTTTTTGAAATAGATAAAAATTCCATTTCAGCAGTCCATTCATCATGGGCACCAAAAGAATTGGAGCTCGAAAAGTATATCGTTACCAGCGTTGATACAGAAGTTCCCGCTCTAGATCAATCTGTGTTCGGAGAACCACTACTGTTAATTAGCAACCAAGTCAAAACTCGCCGAAAGAAGCGTGCAGACATACTGGCAATAGACAGGGCAGGTAACGGTGTAATAGTTGAGCTAAAAAGAGATAAAGGTTTGCTTGGCGTAGAAACCCAAGCGCTGCAATATCTTTCAGACTTTTCCAGCTATAAAGGAAGCAAATTTATTGGTCGTTTTTCCGACAATGCAGAACAGATGGAGGGAAATGCTCTTTCATTTATGGGTGGTAGTTCACGAATAGATGACATCAACAACAATAGCAGAATCATACTGCTAGCAAGGGGTTTCGACCCAACGATTTACTCTATGGGTGAATGGCTATCAAATCATGGCGTTTCATTTAGGTGCATTGAATACACACCCGTCGAAATAGAAAAAAGGCGTTTTTTGTCTTTTTCAGTTGCTTTTGACCGTTCCCCGGAACCACTTTTCCCCATTGCATTTAGTTCGTCTGCTAGAGAGCCCAATGTATTCTGGCATAACATCGCTCGTGCAAATAATGAATGGTGGAATTTCCTTGTTCAGAATTCTCAAATACCTGCATGCTTTGAAGATGAACCTAGAGATCAAGGAGAGAAAATACTCACAAGCTATATTAGCGGTGATACCATCGTTGCTTATGCAAAAGGCTACGGAGCTATCGGCTGGGGTGTAATAGAGAATCCCAGCTCATATAAGCTGTTACGCCCCGGTGATACTGGGGACAAATTAAATGGAAGCTGCCTCCATAGACTCGGTATCAATTGGAAAGCAACAGTTGCGAAATTGAGTGATGGAATTTCTCCAGATGTTGTGCGCCAGAAATACGGCATATATCACCCATTAAGTACATCTGTATCAATTGATAAAAAGAAATCTCAGGGACTAATTAATGAACTTAGTGCGCTCAGTGCCAAGGCATAACAAGGCGCTCGTTCGGTTGCAAACTACGCTACGCTTCGTTTGCGCCGCACAGCTTGGTCGTTACCCAAGCACCTATTTTCAACGCACCGTTGTTTTATACTGAAGCCATTCAATCTTGCATATCCTGCTCTTTGGGGGCGGCTCCCCCTTAGCTTTGCTCAGAATATCCCAAACCTAATGCGGATTTAAAACCTGCACCCTTGCCTTTGACCTATACATAAAATTTTTGCAGATCCAATTCCTGATCCCTGTAGAGGTCTCAACGATAAAATCGTTGTATTTCAGCCGCCTGAAAACCTCGACAAGCCGGTTTTGATTGCTCTGCAAAGTGATTTTTGAACTATGGGGGTAGCATCCAAGCAAAATATCTTTATAGAAAAGCAAAAAGCACGGCTCCCCCATGCTTTTTAAATCTCTATGTGTGGGTGATAGAGGAGTCGAACCTCTGACCTCTACCATGTAAAGAGAGAGATATATATTATATATTATTGTATTATTATCACTTACATGAGTTAAAAAAATTTTTTCGTCGCATATGCGTCGCAGATTTTTTATCAAAATCGATGAAGAAATAGTAACAACTATCACAATTCTCCGTTTCTTACCTCTTTCTTTGATCCTTATCCGGCTAAAATCTGCATGCGTTTGTCAAGTCATGAAAATACTTCCGCGACCATATCTTCAATGTCTCGACATCCCTCACAAAACGCGAGACGTCCTTCCTAGCAGCTGCAACATCGAGTGCTTCTATTCGGCTTTCGAGCAAGCCGAGGAATTTCTGCTCTGCGAGATTTTGCTCCTGAAGATGCCTGTGTGCTCTGCTTGGCGCAAATGGATATCTCATACGGCTTTTTCATACCTAAATATTCCTTCTGCTTTCGCAGTGGATACCACTGCATGACTGAATGATGCAGTCCCTTTGCTCCAAACTCCATTACAAAGTCTTCATTGCTCATACAGACTGCTCCTTCCCTTGTTGGCGCCTCGGTACTTTCTGCCTCGTGAATTACACTTGCGCCTTTTCCCTTATCATCGCCATCGAAAGTTTTCATAGTTCAATACAAGCGCCCGAGCAAGGATCACGCCGCCTTTATGCCGGACACCATCTGGATAGTAAACAGATTTCCTCCAGATTCATCCCAGACCCTAAAAAATGCTCGGTTTTAATGTCGTCTTAGCACTATCGACACATTTATAGCAGTTCACTGTTGTTCGTCTTCCTTGGCTCACACCTGAAATCTTGATGATGCCTTTTCCGTATCGCTAATGATCCTAGTTTTTGATCCGCGCCGCATACTGTGGTTTGTACCCTGCTCCTGCAACCCGAGTACGAGGGGCGATACCCTCATCACTTGTACTGCTTTGCTACAACTGCTTTGCTACAACACACTTTTTAGAGGCGCTCACTATAAAACAAATAGTTAAGAAAAAGCTTTCTCTATTATAAATTGAGGGGGTTTTTGCTAATTTTTAAGCCAGATATTTTTAAATCAGGATATTTCATTATATTATACGCGGCAATAATGATAATCACATATATCAAATCATTTTATACTGCAATAGACTAACTGTTAGATATCATAGAGATCATATTCTTTATTACATTTTCGCATGTAACCAATCCACTATCGTCATTTTTTACTTCCCCCTTTTTATAAGCAACGCAGTATCCACCAAAATGACTTCTAACACTTCCTAAACTTGGAGAATACTTCATACATGTTATATGAGCAAAAGTCTGAATCTGTATAAGGGTAGATTCTTGCCCGCCTCCTTCATATCCTCCGACAGCAATACCACCACAAATTTTGTCTTTCAGTAATCTCCCTTTCCTAAACATTTCACATCTATCCATCCATATTTTAATCAAACCTGATACACCCCCCTGATATACTGGACTTATTATTAATATCGATTCAGAGTTTAATATTAAGCTTGAATTAAAATAAAAATCATCATTATTATAACATACTATATTATTGGCATCGTGACAGAGCTCGCAACCCAAACAATAGTGTATATTTGTATCTCTTAAAATCCATTCACAAAACTCTATATTTGTAAATTTTGATTTCAAATAATTAACAATATAATCCGTGTTTCCATTTAATCTAGGACTTCCATTTATCACTAATATTTTTTTCATAAAGCATATTTATAATTTCTATGAATGAAAAGAAATTCTCTTCATATCATTTAAACAACCAACCTCTTTGATTATGGATATGGAAAAATAGGTCAAATGCATTAGAACATGCAATTTCTTGATCAGAATCACCCTTATTTTCTCCCCAATCACAGATCCCTTTTATAATCAACCATGGAATACTGTGTTTAGTACATGCTGCAAGGATACCTGCAGCTTCCATTTCACCGCCTATAGCCTCGGGTTCAATTGATAGAAGGCTTTTCTTAAACACAGGTGAATCAACAAGTTTATCGCCAGATAATATAAGACCTGTATGTATTTTGGCCTTTTTCCAAGTTATTTTAGCAGCATCACATCGTGCAACCAAAGCAGGATTTGCCGATGCTCTATCTCCTCTGGGTATAATTTCATTTTTTCCAACACGTTGTAATTCATAAGCTTGAACCTGTCTAGAAATTAAAACATCACCTATATTTTGTTTTTTCTTATTTATACCAAAAGCAATACCTATAGCTATAACAGCATCAGGATTTAAGACTCGTATTGCCTCTTCGACCGTAAAGCCCGAACCTCCTGAACTACCGCTACCCATTTGAGTCTTAACAGCGTAATACTTTATTTCATAACTTTGCCCTAAATCAAAATACACAAGATTATCTTGATATTTAGTTGTAACTGTCAATGAATTCTTTGCTGAGTATTCGGACATAACCCTTAATTCTAAGTCAGTTGAAATGCACAACAATATTTTTATCATAAATCCCTCCTCAATTTTTTTTGATAAATCGATATTATGCTTACACAGTTGAGAAGACCGTGAATATTTTTCAATAATTTCATTTATAAGATTATTGGATTTTAAAATCCATTTCTCAGCAGATGGCTCTATAAAGATATTATTTACACCATAAATCAATTGTTCAGCTGCATTAACAATAGAGTTCCTTACCTTAAACCTGTTATCATATATTGTTTTTGAATGTTCTAAAAATAATGCTCTAATTAAAATTCTAATATTTTTAACAAATAAAAGATGATCGCTTTTGGACCGTTGAGAAATAACATCCTGTATAAAGATGTCAGATAAGGATATTTTATCACCCTTTTTTGATGTCAAACTGAAAAAATATATAAATTTGAGTATCTCTATATCGTAAAGAGGAAACCTTTTACTCAAAAAATCATAATATGCAAGGCCTTTTATACCTGTAGCTATATCACTATTAACGAAATCAATATAATGAGTTGTATACCTTAAAGAAATCTCTTTTCTAAGAATATTCTCAATATTTAAATCATTATAAGAATGAGAGGAAAAAATTGCCCAAGTCAAAGCGCTTTTTCCTATATTATTTAATCCGTGACTTATTACAGATATTACTTCATCGGTATATTTTTCTTCTCTTCTATCTATGGGGACGATAAACTCTTCTTTTTTATCAGAAATTTTCTCAAACGATGCAATTAAGGATTCTGTTGTTGAAGTATCTTTGTACAAAATCGCGATTTTCTTTTCAATATTAGAAATATTGATATTTTCCGTAAAATACATTGGATATCTTTTATCATCATGTTCATACAATGCTTTCCTGCTCAATAAAAATTCAGCTATAGATCCGTGATGACTTATAACATCAATATGCCCGTCAGCTACTAAGGCTAGCATATTGTCAAGCAGCCTTTTATCGTATGAGCAAGTTTCATAAATTGTTGAAAGGCTTGAGTATATTTTTGCATCAGTCATTAACAAAAGAATAGATGTACTTTCTTCAATCACAGAAGAAGACAGCTTATGACCAACAGAATTGTTAAGCTCTCTATCCAGATAATGCAAATAAATATTACTCATGCCGAAAAATCAAACCCTAATTGCTTCGATATAAAATGAGATTGTGATAAAGCCTTATCTATTTCGCTCATTAAATCGACTCTCTTTTGGCCGGTCAAATGAATTTCTTGCTCAAATGTAATATCATTTTTATTCTTTATAATTCTAATATCATTTGCAATTGGGCTTATAGTAAAAAACTTAATAGGCTTATTAATATTCATTGCATATATAACTTCAAATAAAACCCCATCTGAAATTGGACCAAAAACCCATAACTCATCACAAATCTTAATCAAATTATTATTTCCACGCCTCACTATATCCCTTTCGACTCTATCACCAAGAAAATAATCAAAAACTCTAAATGGATTAATGGGTAACATATTCATTTTTAAAACATATTCGCAAACAGCATCTCTTGCATAAAAAGATTTTTTAGATTGCGCAGTAAATATAACTGGCATACACTCTATTGAACTATATTTTATTTTTACATTTTTATTTAAGACATTTATATTATCGATATTATTTTTACATACTTTTTGAGCGACATAATAACCGCTTAACAATGCTGCCAGCAATCCCCTAAATAACCCAGTTGAATCACCGGCGACCCAAAATCTCTCCTTGTTGATTATTCTTAAATCTGCTTCCAATTTAGGGTACATACCAACACCCTCAAGGCAAGGGCCATAGACATAATAGTTTTTTAGAGAAAAACTAGAGCTCAACTTCTTCAAGCCATCTTTAATCAAATCATTCAACGTCTTAACTAGAGAATCTTTATGATACAGAAACTCCTCACCAGTCATTGAGAAACTCTTTACATCACCATTCAGCATATTCGTTATTTCACCTATATTCTTCTTATAATATTCATAGTCATTAATTCTAACATTAAAACCAATACTAGATTTATTTGACTTTGATCGCGCTCCTGAATATGTCTTTATTTCCTCAAATTGACCCAATATATTTCGTCCCTCTAAACATGAACAAAATGTCCTATACTCAATACCATTTTTAGATGAATTAAATACAATTTTTGGATCAATTGAAGAGAAATTATTTCCTATAAAATCTTCTTTTTTTTGTTCTATTCTAATCCCATATTCAAATCTTTCAAAATGAAATGGTATCCGTGAATAAATCTTTTTCAAGGAAATAGGGCCAAACCTTCCACCACAATAAATTATATTTTTAGAATAATAATTCTGTTCTTCTTCCTCTTTTTTATTTATAACCCTGACTTTATACAGCTCATTATCATTTCTCTCTATACAAACGACCTCTGATTCCACTTTTACTCTGCTTGAAATTGGTTTATATAGCCTATCAACAATTTCTTGCATCTCATCATCGCTTAAATATTTAGAATTATATTTTTTCTCATAAAACCCATTTTTTCCCTTATAATAAACAGCTTCATCTTCAACATACATTGGATACTCAGGATAATCAACAATAATATCAGAAGTAAGCTTATGAAACCAATTATATGCCTTTTTAATTAAATGAGGTGATGCCAATGAATATAATTTATGTCCAGAAGGATAGTATGAAATCTTTCCATCGCTATAGAGGCCTGCTCCACCTACCCCATGAATTACCTCATATGGTATATCGTGGCTTCTTTTTTTGGGATCCCTACCGGAATCCAACACAAAAAAATCTACTCCTTCATGCATACAATAGTTGGCAGAAGCCAATCCTGATGGCCCTGCACCAACAATCAAAACATCGCAAAATATTTCACTCATCTTATATACAAGCAATATGTATTAATAATACAACTTAAAGATTATAATATTCATCAACAGAAATATTTATATCCTTTTCGATATGAAAAATAAGCCACAAATATCATTCAATCCACACACTTCTTGATACTACTAATCATCTTGTTGATCTCAAGCACGTCGGTAGATAGTTCCATAAGCTTCTGCTGAATCTCCAAAATCTTCCCGACGCACTGATCATAGACTTCCTGGTTCTGTTCTGAACAGAATCCCTCTCCTTTTCGCCTTCCTGTAATAATGTAATCGACGTCAACCCCTACGTCTTCCAGTTTTTTCCGCAGGATTTTGCCGATCATGCTCCTTCCTTTTACATATGGCGTCAGATAGCTCCCGTCCTTGGCCCCTATCGCTTTGGCAAGGGCTATCTGGGTTCCAAACTGTTCCCTGATTACTTCCCTGAATCTGTTTGCCTGCTCTTTATATACTACTTCTCGAGCTGCCATGATTTCTTTCCTACCTGTTGCTGTATAGATATAATTTTACTATATATCTGTTAATGTATATCAATTTATAGTAAAATATATTAATAAATATCACTAAATACAAACATGACCTCGCAAGTAACCTACGACAACCTGCCCCAGGCTGTCATGAGCTTGCATGAAAAGCTCGATGCGATAGGGGGAAAAATTGAAAATCTCTCCAGAAAACAACAGCTCCTTGCATCGGAAAACGACCCTCCCATAGGCGTTGAAGAAGCGGCCAAGCTCCTCATGATCAGCAAGGCTGGCATCTACGCCAAGGTCAGCCGTAACGCAATCCCCTATTACAAGATCGGTGGCAAGCTCTATTTCTCCCGTGCGGAACTGATAGAAAACATCCATGCCGCTCGTCATCCTGCCAAGGAACAACAAGAAAATGAAGAACTTCCAGGCTTGCTGCCGCAGCTGCTTATAGACAGATCTTCTCCAGAAGCACCTCAATAACATGCAATCATGTACACATGAATACATGCATACATAGAAAAAGACTCAGGCAAGATCAGTTGCGGTTTCATAAAGAGTTTTTTTCCTGAACATGAAATCCGGCAACTGGATACCCATGTCGAAAGCCCTGCTCAAGGAACTCCCCTCCGACCGTTCGTTCTCGAAAGTGGAGGCCGCGTTCTCCCTGCAGGTTGACTTCGACCAGGACAACCCGGTCACGGTTGCCGGTTATGCGAAACGATGGAACTGGTCAAGGAAAAAAGTGATGAAGTTCCTGGAGGAAATGGGCGTGTCCATCTCCTATCCGGAAAGCACTTCCTCCAAACAGAATCAGAAGGGACAGATACGGGTACAGATGCGGAACCGATCAAGATCAGACCGGGAACAGATCAACTTCATCAATAATCGCGATTTACCGTCAAAGAAAAGCAGACATGGAACAGATAAGGAACAGAAACGGGACAGATCGGGGAACACTACTACAGAGACCTCAATACCTGACACTTCGTATTCAGGAAATCCCCCTGAAGTCCCCCTTTCCGACAACGAACCACCCGAATCCCCTCCCGTGCAGCTCGTCAATCCGGGATTCAGCGCTGCCTTCCTCGAAACCCACTGGAAGCGCTGGCTCCGGCTGAAGAAAGGCGGGAAATACAAAAACGCCGAGGCCGAAAGCATCGCTCTTGAAACGCTCTTCGATCTTGCCGAAGGCGACGAAACCGTTGCTGCCGATGCACTGAAAACCGCGATCGCCGGCCACGGCCAGAGCTTTCTCTGGTGCTTCAAACACAAGAACCATCAACCGCAACAACCTCATGAAACCGACCAGCACCGTCAAAACCGCGCTCAGGAAAGCGGCGAGCACTTTGGTGCCGACAACCTCCGATGGCTCGAAGTTCATGCTCGAACAAACCGTCCGGAAATTGGGCAGGAATTTCCCTGAAGCCTGGTCACGCTCGAAGGAGCTGGTCACCGAGGCCGACGAGATCGAGATCGAGCGGGCCATCAGGACCCTGCAACTCATCAAGGGGAAAACTTACGCCAAGGCCCTCATGAAGGAAAACGGCCGGATCGTCAACGAAGTGGGTTTCGACATCGGCATCGGCCTCATGCTCCGCAAAAGCCGCATCAGCCGGGCCGAACTGGACCGGTGGTACGACAGTGCCGAGAAAACGAAGTTCGAAGGGCACCTCTTCCAGCCACTGCCAGACAAGGCCGATGCCTGGAGACTCTTTATGGAGGTGCGCAACAAGCTGTTTGCACTGCGCACGGCTGCCGAAGACCTGATCGACACGCAGAAACAGAAACTGCTTCCTGCAAACACATGCCTGACCCGCAAAGGAATCCTCACCTCCATCGAGCTCGGTATGTGGAAACTTTTCTCTCCGGAACAGAAGCAGGAAACCTTCTCCTTGCTCGACTGGCAAGAATTGCCCAAAGAAGCGAAACTCGACTTTTTCCGCTCCCTTTCAAAGGACGACAAATCACGCATCTTCACCCTTCCCGATCCGGATGCCAGAGAAGAGGCAACACGACAGCTGTTCTACCGGCACCTGAATAAACCGGAGCCCGGCAAGGATACAACACCAAGATCAAAACATCATCAAGAGCCGATCGTAACAACGGATACCGGATCCCGATAAACCCGGACGTCATCATCACGAGAAATACACATGCTGACAAGCATGCATGAATACAAGCAACCATACAGGCAAACTTCACGGCATGAAACAGGCCATGCAACCAACGGAATCCCATCGGGGAAAAAACTCTGTCATCGCCAAATTGCAACCATTCACTCTTGCGAAGAGTTGATATAGATGTTAACTTTTGCCATGCGTTCAATCATTTTTTATACAACGCCATCGGACCAGTGCCCGGTAAAGGAATTCCTGACAAACCTCCCGGACAAGGAAAGACAGAAGGTTACATGGGTGTTGACGCTGGTCAGGGATTTCCAGATTGTTCCCAAGGAATACTTCAAGAAACTCAAGAATACAGACGGAATTTGGGAGGTGCGATCCTCGCATGGCAGCAATGCCGTCAGGCTGTTGGGCTTTGTGCATAAAGGGAGCCTTGTCGTACTGACCAACGGGTTTATGAAGAAATCACAAAAGACTCCGGCGCAGGAGATCGCGCTGGCAGAACAGAGAAAAAAAGATCATGAGAAACGACACGGACAAGGATGAACTACAGGCGTTCATTGACGAACAGAAAGCCACGCGCCCCGGTTTTGCCGAAGGCTATGATGAAGGATACAGAAATTTTCGTATTGGCGTCATGCTGAAACAGGCCCGGCTCAATGCCGGCATGTCCCAGGTTGAGGTGGCCCAAAAGCTGAAAACACACAAGTCAGCAATTTCGCGCATCGAAAACCATGCTGAAGATGTCAAGCTCTCTACCCTTGTCAACTATGCTGAAGCTCTGGGAAAAAAACTTGACATCCTGATTCATTGAATGGCCTTGAGATCGGGCTCTTAACCAAGCATGCTCCATCATCTCTCTTGTACTGAACGCCGTGTGAATCAACCGGACCTGCCGCTCGATATCGTTCCTTCCGACATGCCGTGAACAGATCTCCCTTAATTCGTCGGCAAATCCAACGGCAATCATCCGCATCGACTCCAGCACCCCGGTCGACGCTTCAACCAGGAACAGGGTGATCACATTAACATCCGACGCCAACCAGTTCTCCCGGAACTCCCCGTCGAACATCGAGGCATCGATGGACAGATCGATACTGAATCCCTCACCGAAATCAAGCACCAGAAACGGAATCCCCTTGCACTCTTCGCACTCTTTTACTTTATCGGGCCAGCCATCCTTGGCGTATTTCAGCTTCTGAAGTTTGTTTTTCTTGTTTTCCCGTCTATACTTCAGCTGGATGCGTTCGATGGCCGCTTCGAACTCTTCGGGACTCAGGCTGCATAACTCTGGTTTCGGCTCCGAGAGTGTTGTGCCTTAAACATCTTCATCCTCGTCATTCTTCTTTTGCCATTCCTCGGCCGTACCACAATACATGCCATTGATTATAATCGGATCGTCGGGATTAAGCACTTCTGCTGATTCATAGACTTGATTATATCCGTGTTCTGGTGGCGGGGGGGGATCATTGCGGTGGATGTAGCTGTGAATGAACAGGGCTGCAATTGGACCAATGATGGGTAGGGCAAATAAGGGTATAATAAGTCCAGGAGCCCAAAACCCGCTACGCTCCCAAGCGCCGAACATTATAAAATAGAAAATGACGACACACATTAATATGATGTAACCCATAGTTATGGTATTGTTAAGGTATTATTATAAATGACTTAAAGAGTCTTCAATATTCTAATCAATACCCACATATAAATAGCACACCTTTTAGTTTACGCGGCGTACCTTATAAATGCAAATTGAAGCATATTCTGCTCAAAAGTCGCTTATTTGAATGCCATAATAACTAAGGCAAAAAAGTGTGGCGTAATTCCTTAGGTTTTGAGGTACATCATACTCCCAAGCCTGTTATGCTTGTATGACGTGTTTTTATGGCAAACCTCTCATCTAAAAGTTTACCAATCCTGTTGTGAACACAAGATGATAGTAACTATAGAGCAAAGAAGCGCGGATTATGTTATAAATTGATCACCACAAAAAAACACGACAGCCAATGATTCTCTGATCATCTATGCCGACCTCAATGATGCAGAGATAAGAGCTACACAGCGGAGATTGAAAGCTGGCGAATTAATGCGGATTGTCCCAGGTATCTTCAGTACCAGCCCTGAAAAGGAGTGGTCTGCTATCGTTGCATTGCACAGAATACGACTCTTGGCCGCACTGTTTCCGGGTGCTGTGATTGGCTTCCGGAGCGCGTTCAAAGGCGGTATTCCGGTGGATTCGGGGATGATAGCTCGACGTACCGCCGCCCTCGTACTGCTCGATGAGCGGATTGAGGTCGAGTTGATCGATGATGCGGTTGGTGGTGCGGACGGGATGATCGGCGTTGATCAGCTCGTTGAGCGAAGGCGGAATCAGCATAAGCTGATGCTGGTTGTAGGTCTTAAAGATCACCCGGCTATGCGATTTTTTCCCATAACTTAAGGCACCAAAACTTGTGCATGCCTGCGCATGCCCCATCATCTCTCTCGTGCTGAACGCCGTGTGAATCAAACGGACCTGCCGCTCGATATCCTTCCTCCCGACATGCCGTGCACAGATCGCACGGAACTCGTCAGCAAATCCCACCGCGATCATCCGCATCGCTTCCAGAACCCCGGTCGATGCTTCAACCAGGAACAGGGTGATCACATTAGCATCCGACGCCAACCAGTTCTCCCTGAACGCCTCATCGAACATCGAGGCATCGAACGACAGATCGATACTGAATCCCTCACCGAAATCAAGCACCAGAAACGGAATCTCCTTTTGCTCGAAGAGATAAGCAGTCAACCTGCCGTTCATGAAGAGTTGCTTCTCACGTTTCGAAAGATGCTTCAACGACATCAGCACGTTGAAAAAATTCTCCGTCACGATGGCAACATGCTGCTCCTTGCCTGTGCAGTAATGCTCGATGGGAAACAACTCCCCGACCTGATAGACTTCCATGGTTCATCCTCTTATACCCGGCATCCGCCGGACTGGAATGAGATCATTGAGGTCAGTGGAAAAATTGACGATTGCCTCGCTTTCGTTGAGCCACAATCTTCTATCACCCACATAAATACATTGCCATCGACTCCTGAATAAACCGACACCCTATCCGAATGAATTATTGGCTCCTAAATTCGCACTTCTGCAACCATAGCTGGACCAATTCCCAGATACTGATATTTCCCATAAACATGAACAAATCTGAAAATTTTCTGGTCATAGACCATTGAACGCTTCGCAAAGCCTTCATATACATCCAAAACCTCTTTTTACTAACATACCCCATAGATGCCAGCAAATGACATGCTTTAACAATTCCAGGATGATCGTCAATGCTTTTGCTCAACGCAAGCAATCTGAATATTGCGAACCTGCTCGGCAGAACTCCACGAGCTATTTCTGCACGATAACGGCTTCGGGTAGTATTTATAATTCCAAGGACATTGTCTGTCTCACCAAAAACCTGAACGGCTAACGATTCATCCAAAAGAAAAGAGGGCAGCATTCCTCTGAAGCGCTGAAAACGATCCCCCTCCCATTTGAATAGCCTAGCGATATGAGCCCTGTCATAATAATCACTTGCCAGCACTTGCTGCAAATGACTCTCTGTAGCAATCAACTTTACCGGATAAGAAAACAACTTTTCTGCCAAATACTTGCCAACAATCGGCAGTCTCCCGATGTCGCGGCACAATTGCATGTACCCTCGAAGGGTCTCCACATACAAAACATCGAAACGAAAAGATGTTCCGAGATAAGGCTTTCCGTATGCAAGCGCACGCAGGAACAACCGTCTCGCCTTCCACCATGAACCCGCAAGCCACGCATCACTGGACTTGCGTTCATAAATCAACATCAGGTCCAGCTTACTAACGCCATTAAAACCTCGGGAAATTACCGCGGCATCCCGGTATAACCCCATTTCTCTGCATGCCTCGTTAAACAGATAAACAATACGGTTACCAGGCGTCACCTCTTCAAGGTCGTCATTCCCGGAACAATACTGCTCATATTGCATAGCAATGCTTCCTATCGACGTGAGCGTATCCAGCGCTTTATTACCCAACCCCATAGCAACATAAACTTTGGCTGTAATCAGATAACGTTGCCAGTCGGCTATACTCTTATCAAAAGCGGGAACCTTTCCACTTGAGATGTGACAGGTTTCCGGATATAACCCCCAATACCTGCGCAATGCATCGATAGCATGAATTGTTGGTCCACGATACACATACGTCTCCGCATGGCACTTATGGAGGGAATCCAAGATTGTAGACCTCATATCCGAAGCTGGATATGGAATAACGACATTTCCATATCCTTCCTTGTGGTCAAGCCAAATCACCTTTTTGCCGGTAAAGTCCTCATGTCCCGCAAGATTCAGAAAAAAAGGATCAATATCGAAGTAATCGCTTCCGCTGTAACCGATAAAAATAATAGCTCCGGCATTGCGTAAAGCCCTGATCGTTCTCTGGGCAAGATCGTCGGCAACCCCCCGCGAAAGATGTTCAAACGTCAGCCCCAGTTCTGCCGGAAGATCACTGAACTTCCCGTGGAGATGAAGTAGCGACGGCAGGAAGGAGTTGCCGTAAAGTCCGGCAAACGCATTTTCGATCCCCTCATCCAGATTCATGGTGATATGCGTACCACCCAGTGCGATATGCCGGGCAAAAAACAGATGGTTCTGGTTGGGGTCAGGATTCAACGAAGCAAACCGTGTAAGAAAATTGCTGCCGAGGACGGACACTATGCTCCCCAAAACTGCCTCAAGTCTCGGAAAAGACTTCCTCCTTCCCATGGGGTCGCTATATGAGGCTTTCGTCAAGAAAGAAGTAAGAGTCTCCCACGCATGAGGAAGTAAAAAGGCTTCAACTACCGCCTTCGTCAAATCATAGCCTGAAGGCAAGGATGAAGGCGCATCCATGGAAATGCCGGCTCCTGTCCAGAAAAGGGTTGATGAGGGGTTCTGCGGCAAGGTTGCTATGACGTGCTCAATCATCAGCTTTCAGAGACAACATGAAGTTCGTGCACTATGGCATTGAAAATGAGAGCATCGTTGATATCATATGGTTTAAATTCTATTCAAATCTCAGTTTAAACAACATAAATCACCCACTATTAAGCATACCTCAGAATATCAAGATATCACTCTTCGTGACAAATAATTTTCATAGAAACCGACGGCAACACAATAACGGCACCAACGCCACAACACCACCAGCCACACAACAAAAAAACCAGGAGATGCCCGGCTTAGCCGGGCTCCGCCGGATCGCTCAAATCAACGAATGCTCCCTGAAACTGTAAAACCCTCCTTTGCTGCCGATGATGACATGATCGAGGACTTTCACATCGAGGATATTTCCTGCCTTCACGAGACCTTCCGTCACTTTCTTGTCCGCCGCACTCGGCTGCACGTCACCGGACGGATGATTGTGAGCAAGAATCAAAGCATTGGCGTTGGCAAGTAATGCTCCCTTGAACACTTCCCTCGGGTGCACCAGCGAAGCGTTCAGCGTTCCCTTACTGATCATCTCCATCCCGACGACCTCGTTCTTCGTGTTCAGATACACCGAATGGAACTCCTCACCTGCCTGTTCATGCAGTCCGATCGTCTGCATCAGGTCACAGACCACCTCGGAACCCGTGATGCGCCCTTTATCATAAATGATGTGAGATTCTTTCACCAACCGGATACCATACCTCGGTATCATGATCTGCTGCTCTGCTGTCTGGAATAACGGGAGTGTCTGTGCGTGTGTCATAGCCGTAAACGTTGGTCGTTGCTGAAGTCTGCCTTTTCAAATCATTTCCCCGGGGGGACAGAGGCTTCCCCGAGGACAGGCAAACTTTTTGCGCAAGGGAGGAAGAGAGCTGCACAAACACAGAGCGGAAGCGAACGACTCTTGCACAAAACAGGCAAACTGGCGTATCTTGGCCGCCCCCCTCCGGGGGATGAGTGAATTCTCAATCCGCGAAGCGGGCATGACATCACAAGGAATTCAGCAGTTCCGGCAAGGAAAGGGAAAGGGCGGGTAGAGGCAAATCAAAACAGCATCAGCAACCCCGGAACTGCAACAAAAAAAGTGCTGAACATATCCGGCAAACCGGAGCAGTTCAGCACTATGTCAACAGTGCAAAGCACTGGCAAAACTGAGGTCTTAATGGATTATTACGTAATGACTGAGCGCTGGCGTAGTGATTTGCAAGGGCCGTTCATGCAAAACCCATGACAGCGGCAGAAGGAAGCACCGGCAGTTGAGGGTAAAGTCCCTGTCTTTCCGCCTCGCGTCAAGACATCGACGCCCGTCATGATCTCACGTAAACATCCTGTCATGTCAGCATGATGACATGACAACATGCTGACATGAAAAAAGGCCCCCCGGACCAACCGGGTTCTTCGTTGTGGTGACCGTGGATGTAATCGGCGGCTTTCAGCGCTTTTGAGACTGCCTTTACGATACGTCGAATCGGCATGCTGACGGTCCAGCAAGGTATTTCACTGAACCAGTTCCGGGAAATGCGTGCTCACGATGTGCAGCTCGTCGTTCCCACCGACATCATTACATTGTACTACAAGGATATTCGCTCTGAAATCATGACATTTGAGGGGCTTTTATACGAAGTCAAAACCCTGGATTCATGATGTATAAAAACATTCATTCATACAAGGATTGAAAACAATGTTGATGAGCTTCTGAAGATGAGTACTTGAAAATCAAGCGTATTCTTTTTACTTATAAATAAGTACACTGCAGGGTTTATGAAATTCCTTCCGAGACCACATTCCTATACATTACAGACACGATAGTCACGCTCGACAAGCCAGCAGTTACTGATTTTTACTAAGATTTATAATTAAAGATAAGGTATTACGATAATACATCTTATGGCTTTTCCATATTTTTTCTGATGCGAAGAATGAACCTTTTGCTGTTCTGAGCATTGATCAGGAGAATCAGAAATAGCTGGTGATTTAATATTCAGATGGAAGATTTCCCTTTGTCACTTAAACCCCCGGGAATTATGGATTCAATCAAGTTTGATTTTTTTGAGTTTATAAAACTGACTAATTGCTAACGTGGATTATTTGTCATGGAATAATGCTATAGGAGAGCGCTTTTTCAATCCGGATAGGAGCGGCGCCCGTGTTTTCCTCTATGTCACGATTAGCGTAATAAATGAGATTGGTGCACCACATGGCCTTAACAAAGATGATTTTCTTGCCGCCGTAAAGACCGGGCCACCATGGAATTCCCGTCACGGTTGGAGCATCTGTCAGCAGGCACTCCAAACCTATGAAGCATGGCGCGATCGAAACCTGGAGTACCCACCGTACCTTGCGTATCTTGCGCTTTTTTCCCTTGCGGACACCGTTGAAGTCAAAGGGTTCTCTCGTGCATCCTACTACCCTGGACTTCGTTATGTGCTGGGAGAAGAGCCTGCGGCCGGAAGCTATCCGTCTTTCGACAGAATGTATGAACTCTGGTTTGATCTTGAAGTGTGGAGCAACCAGGATAAGAACGGCGAAATAGGCATCTTTCATGCTGATATTCTGGGGAACAGGGAGTACGTAGGGCTGCCAAAAGCACAGACAATTCTAACCGATGACGAACGCCACAAGCTCCCGTTGCTATTTGCTGAGAGCGGTTTCGATCCGTCCTCCCCACCTGCAGACAGGGAACTCTCCCATCTGCTCGCTCGAGAAATGCACCACTACCTGCTACCTCACACGAAGGGTCTTCTGGAAAATCGTAGTTCCGAGGAGTCCGCAGCGCATGAAGTGCTCCTGGCCACGATTATGGACGAACTTGAAGACTGGGATGGCACTATTCCGCCACAGGTGGAACTTGGGGAGAAAAAAGGAAGTTCGCTTGGGACCCTACGCATAGGGATGACACTTGACCCAACCGCCAAAACGGTTCACTTTTCTTTGCGGTGCAGATCGAATCGTGAGTACCCTGAGGAAGGGCTGCGACTTGTCCAAAATGATGGTGCAGAGCCATTATATTGCTATGAGGACTGGCAGGGGTGGTCAACCATACTTTGCGAGGATGAGACACAGTTTGATGCTGCATTTCTTGATTGGCGTGTTGGCTTGAATCTTGAGGACACTGAACACTCATGGCAGACTTCACTTTCAAGGCGGCCGGTCAGAGTTATGGTCAGTGCTTCCCCATTTGGCTTCGACGGATGTATCGAGGAAAGCCAGACACCTCAGGACAAGCCATTTTACCTGCTAGTTTACAAGGATTACATTGATAAAATACAAGCTTGGGGTACTGCTTGTTGCACAGGTTTTTCTGAGGTTCAAATTACTGCCGGCTTGCCAGAAGGTTGGCGGCTGTACTCAATTCAAAGGGCAAATTCCGACGAGATCATTCGCGATACTCTGCCTTTCCTCGCATTTCCTACTCTATTGCGCATCCGGTTTATTGGCGGTCTTAAATATCGTGGGAACCAGTATTTCACATTCGGCCTGCCTCGTATAGAGGTTAGGGGTGCCCCCGAGCCAGTAGAACTGTTTTGCAACGACATCCCTTTGAAGGCAGATTGTGATACTGGTTTATATAGTATCCCCGATGAGGTCTGCGCCCGAAGGCTTATAAGACTCGAAGTACGCCGTAATGGCGATTGCGTTCGTACGAAATCTCTATACGCCTTGGAATCATCAGCATGGTTAAATACGGTAGCGGAAACACAATTAAACAAGTTTGGAAACAAGGTCGATAGTAGCTCAAATGAATCATGTTCCGGTATAATTGTTGACGGCTTTGCGCCCCCTGATTTGAGCCTTGAAGTTTACTTGCCGCCGAGCGAAGGTAATCGAATTTATTTTATCGGACGAAATCCAGGAGAAATTGTTGAGTGCCCAAGAGAATCCATATCAGATGACTGGAAGCCTGTTTGGGCAGTGATTATGAAAAAGAAAGGCAAGGGAAATGCCATCTATTGCGGTTTAGACCCCTCCGGCGAAAAACCGAAAAGAATCCAATGCATGGACCATCGGCGTTTGCGCCTTTGGAAGGAAGTCCTTTGGCACAAGCGCAAGCGGATTTCTACCCCTTCACTTCCTGCACTGCAAGCATTGTGGAAGGATTATAAGGAGGTCGCACATGATATACGCTGATCCTAACCGATTGCTTTTTGTCATATCTGCTCGTGGAAAAATGAGATGGGCTGATTACTGTGATGCCATTGATTTCCTTTCCGCAAACAAATTGAGCGAAGAGCGTACATCTAACTTAGCAGCTATCCGAAGCGGACTATTGCAATGCTATGAAGCCCTCGGACACTGCGATACTTACTACGAAAATGGAAAGAGTATAATAACAGCATCACCTGCCTCACTTTGTCGGCTACCACGTGCAGGGTTGCCAGTTGCTGTGCTTACCGGTGCTCGTTGCTTGAAGACTCAAGAACAGCTCGCCGAAGCAGCAAATGCGCAAAGCGGCTCTATTAAGATCATCACTAAACGTTATCCCGGACCTCATGGTCTGTTTCCTGACACCATAAAAATTCAATCTGAATCAGATAAGGTATTGGCTGCGTTCACTGAGAAGCTTGGGCTTCGTTGCCCAAAAATTCCTCCAGCATGGACGTTCGTGAATTGGTGCGGTACGCTTTTGGAGTACGAGAAAACGCTGGTCTACAGTATCCCTGAAAACTTCGGCTGGACTCGTTACGATTTCTGCGTTAGCACGCACATGTTTCAACGGACACGTTCGGATTCGCTTCCTCGCCTTTCTAAATATCTCAATCCAACAACAACACTTCCTATGTATGTATTTTTCCGGGATGGTTCAGGAGCAAAAGTGGATCGAGACTGGGGCCGTTATTTAAACCTTAACGCTAGAAGAATAACTGTGGCAGCTTATGATGAACGGAGATACCGGTTGTGCATTCCTGTAAGGATTCCGCTGCCCTCAGTCATATCCAGAGCCGTTTGCCTGTGCTCAGGGCAACCACCTGTCCACAAATCCGGGGAGAAGCTAGTCCCCGGCTGTGAATGCGCAGATTGGCTGATGTATGAGGACGTTCCTCCACAGATCGCGCTGGTTGCCCTCTCAAAGGTGGGACAAATACCAGCAAGGGTTGAAATTCGATAAACGTTATGTCGTTGTTGGTATATTTCATTAACATCGCCAAGAGGTACAAGAACTCCTAATCATAATAATAACATTTTATCCGGCGTTGATTGATGCGATGCTCAATGTGTTACAGCGTTTTTGTTGATTAATTCTGTCAGTAAAGCAAGTTTTAAGGACATTTGTTATGAATGACCCAGTTGGTGCTTTTGAAAAGATCCGGGACAACTTCATCCTGTACCTGAAAACAGCGTTTGGCACTCAATTTCCAGGATTGGAGCAGGAGCGTGAAGAAATGCTAAGGCGTCCGGGGATTTTAAACCAAGAGCCTTGGATTGAACCTCTTCCACGTTACACAACCGACCGGCCTCTTGCTGCACTGACAGCAGAAGACCTGCCTGGTATGAGCCCCGAAGCTGTCGCGAGATTCAAAGAGCTCTCGCTCTCAGGTTTGGTAGGCAACTACCCCCTTTATGCCCACCAGATTGCAATGCTGCAGCGTGCCGTCACCGGCCAGAATGCAGTCGTTACGGCAGGGACCGGTTCCGGTAAGACAGAGTCTTTCTTGTTACCTTTATTTGCGTCGATTGCTGCTGAAAGCATCCATTGGGGAAAACCCGGAGCGCAGGATCCTCATGTCAATGACTGGTGGTCGAACGAGGATTGGCAAGCATCTTGCAACAGCAGAAACCGAATAGCACGTTCGTACCGCGTTCCGCAGCGAGGACATGAGACCAGACCGGCAGCCGTGCGAGCCCTTATTCTATATCCCATGAACGCGCTTGTAGAGGACCAGCTAACACGTCTCCGGCGTGCACTGGATTCCGATTCAGCTCGAGAATGGTGCTCTGAACACATGAACGGAAACCGGATCTACTTTGGTCGGTACACCGGGAACACCCCCGTACCAGGTCACGAGCAGAACCAAAGCGGGAACCCGGATCGAGGGCGCATTGAGAGACTCGCCAGAGAACTAACGGTTCTGGATCGAGGCGCAACCGAGGCGGCTGTGCACGCCGCTCGGCGGGAGGCAGAAGCATCGTCCGAAGAAGAACGCGAAGCGGCACGCGACAGTATCTATTTTTTCCCTCGTCTTGATGGTGCTGAAATGCGCTCTCGCTGGGATATGCAGCAATCACCGCCCGATATCCTTATCACGAACTACAGCATGCTCAGTATCATGCTGATGAGAGAAGCAGATTCGCCAATATTTGAGCAGACTCGTCAATGGCTCGAACAACCAGGTAACGTGTTTCATCTGATCATTGATGAACTTCATCTTTACCGCGGGACTTCAGGAACGGAAGTTGCATATCTCTTGCGGCTTCTTTTCCGCAGGCTTGGTCTTTCACCAACCGATCCCAGGTTGCGCATCTTGGCGTCCAGTGCGTCCCTCGATCCATCCAATACCGACAGTCTATCGTTTCTCTCAGATTTCTTCGGATGTAACTGGTCAGCCTCTCAGATCCTCGCTGGATCTGAGCAACCGATTTCCGAGGATGATGACGGTACTCTCTATGCTGCAGCATTCGCAAATTTTGCCGATGGCATCCGAGATGGTAATACTGACAGCCTCGCTGAATCCTGTACGTTGCTAGCAACATCGCTGAACCCTGCTGCAACTGGTGACGATCCTCAGACGCACCTGTGTTCTGCTCTGCAGTCCGTGCAGGAAACGTTAGCTAAGACCATGCTCCTTGCATGTAAGGACGGGAATCGTACCAGGGCAATATCGATTTCTGACTTTGCGGCCCGAGTTTTTCCAGACGCGGGCAGCGAGGAGATGGCGATGCAGGCAGTGCGTGGACTTCTTGTCGCACGCGGAATTGCAGCCTCTCAGCATGCAGCACCAATACTGCCATCTTTTCGATTTCACTGGTTCTTCAGGAACATCGAAGGCCTCTGGGCATGCGTTCAGCCCGGATGCCAGTGTGACGGTGCTCATTTTGATGGCGTCAGACCAGCAGGCAAACTCTTCTCGCAGAACCGGATTTTCTGCGAGAATCCTGATACACAGCATCGTGTGTTGGAGGTTTTATACTGCGAGCAGTGCGGGACTATTTTCTTTGGTGGCAGCCGACTTCGGAATCGCGATGGGAGAGGAATCGAGATCCTGAGCACGGACCCGGACATTGAAGGGCTTCCCGACAAACAGGCGGCTCGGTTTGTGGACCGGAAGACCTACGGTGACTTTGCGATCTTCTGGCCAAGAGGCAGAAGCATGCTAAGCAATGATGCGCTAACATGGCGTCAGCCGCGTGTGGTCCTCGACGGTTCAGAACAAGCTCGCTGGGCTATCAAACACCTTGATGCTATAAGTGGTCGCGTTACCGATGCTCCGAACGGTCAACTGGCACCAGAAGGCACGGCTATTCCAGGATATCTGTATGTCATTCCCTCCATTGATGGGGCTGACGATGAGCAGAACTTCTCGGCTCTGCCATCATGTTGTCCCAACTGTGGGGCTAACTACAGCAGAAGAATGTACCGCACATCACCAGTGCGTGGATTTAGAACAGGTTTTTCTCGTGTGAGTCAGCTTCTATCCAAGGAGCTTTTCTATAGCCTTCCCGAAGGGGATACCCGCAAACTCGTGGTTTTCTCGGACAGCAGAGAGGATGCAGCGTCCATCTCGAATGGAATTGAACGAACACATTACTTGGACCTTGTGCGTGAAGCCATGTATGACGAGTTGCACCGTATTGCGGTCAGTGAAGGCCTTTTGCTGGCAGACCTGGAAGAACACGGCGAGGCGCAATGCGCTGGAGCACGTACATGTGCCGCGGAAAACCCGGGAATTGCAGAGCGCTTATTGCGCGAAATCGAGATCGCGAGAACGGAGATACCCGACGGCCTTGCCGGAATTCTTCGGGACAACCTGGAACAGGAACGTCAGAGAGCCTCAAGCGCGCTCGAAACGGTCAGGCGACAAGCTTCGACGCGAATGGTTCCACTACGCCTGCTATATGAATTTGATGCGGAAGATGTGTCAGGCACACGTTCACTGCTGTTGATCAAGCGTTTGAAAAAACTGGGCATCAACCCCGCAGGCAATGACGTGATGTACCAAATGTTCAATTTCGAAGGCGAAGATCACCACTGGACTGAATTCTTTGACTATACAAACAGTGATGCATGCTGGCGCAATGGTTTGCCGGAGAGTGCGATTGAAAGAAGAGACCGTGTGCGCGGCAAGGTTCGCACGGAAATCATGAATGTGTTATTCAGTCGCCTTTACTTCGGCTTTGAGTCGGCTGGGCTTGGGTACGCGTGCCTTGATCTATCTGACGAGGCATGGGAAGAACATGCAGGGCGTGCTGGGCTGCCGCTGGATACTTTTCGGGACCTGTGCCACGGATGCGTGCGAATCATGGGCGACCTCTACCGTTACCATCAAGAACGGCAACCTGCCCCAGACTGGCTTGACGATTGGATGAATTGGGATCCCCCGGCAAGGGCAAGACTCCGAAACTACATCCGAGCCTGTGCCAAACAGAACGGTGCGGACGCATCAACGCTTCTGGCATGCACGTGGGATGCGATTTGCCAAGCAGGTGGACATGAGAGTGCGAAACTGCAAGCGCACCGTCTGCTTGTGAAGCTAGGGCTTCAAGACGATCCAATCTGGGTGTGCCCGTCCTGTCAGCGTGTCCACATGCACCGCGCAGCCGGGGTCTGCACTGGTTGCCTCGGGGAGATCAACCGTGAACCGGATGCGCAGTGCCACGACCTTCATAGCAAAAACTACTACGCAAGCGAGGCCGTTGAGCATCGCGCTCCCCTGCGGCTCCATTGCGAGGAATTGACGGCTCAGACGGACGATCAACCAGATCGTCAGCGATGCTTTAGAGATGTTGTGGTGCGAACCGAAGCAGATAGAGCTCGTCCGCCAATTCTTCTCGTTGATTCGATTGACCTGCTTAGCGTTACGACCACCATGGAAGTCGGTGTGGACATCGGCAATTTGCAGGCTGTTGTGTTGGCAAACATGCCGCCCATGCGATTCAACTACCAGCAGCGCGTGGGCCGAGCGGGCAGGCGTGGTCAGGCATTTGCAGCGGTGCTGACGCTGTGTCGAGGTCGGAGTCATGACGAGTTCTACTACAGCCGTCCCCGCCGGATCACGGGCGACTTGCCTCCTGTTCCTTTTCTGTCTATGGGGCGAGAAGAGATTGCCAAACGCCTTTTAGCGAAAGCCTGTTTGTCGGAGGCGTTCCGCGCAGCGGGCATTCGGTGGTGGGACAACCCAACGCCACCGGATAGCCATGGCGAGTTCGGCACTGTCGCTGATTGGCTCGGGAACCCCGACCGGCGGCAGGCTGTTGAGGAATGGCTCACAGCTTCGCCGGAGGTACCCCAAGTCGTCGCTTCCATTCTGGCAGGTACAGAAGGGGTCTCGGTCGACGACATGGTGACGTACGTCCGGGGAAGCCTTTTCGCACAAGTCCAAGAATGTGCGAACAGCGTAGAGCTCGCCGGCGAAGGACTGGCCGAAAGGCTTGCGGAAGGCGCAATTCTGCCCATGTATGGGATGCCATCCCGTGTCAGGTTGCTGTTTCACGGCTTCCGTCGTCGAGAAGCCATGACTATTGACCGTGATCTTGATCTTGCCATTACGGAGTTTGCGCCGGGCTCTCAGAAGACAAAGGATAAACGAGTCTATACTTCTATCGGTTTTACATGTCCGCTTCTCCCCGATCCATCTTGGCATCCTGTATCCGGTAACCCATTTCCCCGGCGCATGTGGATGGTGCGATGTGACCTCTGCCATTTCGTGGACACCTATAATGCCGAACCTGACATGGCAGGCTGTCCCGATTGCGGAAACAGCCGTGAGGGTGAGAACGCATTTCGCGTGTTCGAAGTTGTTGTCCCCGCAGCGTTTAGAACGTCATTCAGCCATGGAGTGGACGCGAAAGCAGATGACGAATTCCTGCCGCGTGGCACGAGCTCCGTGGCCGAAAAAACCGATGTCCCCCCTGTGGTCGTCCCAAGCACGAACACCGGTCTTGTTCCAACGTCTGGCGGACACGTCTACAGGATCAATGATCGCGCCGGTCGACTGTTTACCGGTGGGCTTGGGTCCGCTCGATGGAGCCGTGGAGGAGTCACGCTCTCGCACCAGTGGATCGATGAGCGATACCAGAACATCCGGGGCGATGACAACGTGCTCTTCACGGCAGAGACCGCGCAGACCGACTCGTTTGCTCTGGCAGCACCAAAAGTCACGGACGTGCTCAGGATACGCCCGCATTCGGTGCACCCATCGCTGTGTCTCGATCTTATCCCGCGCAACCAACTGGGACAGGCTGCCGCCGTGAAGGCCGCCTATTACTCAGCCGCATTCATTCTGCGCTCGGTTGTCGCGGAAGACCTCGATATTGACCCTGAGGAAATTGACATCAGCACCGTGCGGGCCATCGAACTTGATGACGGAACACACGCAGGCGAAATCATTGTAAATGACCACCTTGAGAATGGTGCTGGTTTCACGGCTTGGCTGTCACAGGAAGACAACTGGCGACGGGTCCTCGACACAATCACTGGGGCTGAACACGACGAAGACACATTCATCGAGAAACTGCTTTCTGCAGAACATGCCAACGCATGCCAATCGGCCTGTTACGACTGCCTATGCCTCTATCGAAACATGAGCTACCACAGCCTTCTCGATTGGAGGCTGGGGATGTCAATTCTGCGTATACTCGCAGATCCCGCATACGTTTGTGGTGTAAACGCCGATTTCTCGTCGCCCGAGCTCACTGGCTGGTTAGAGTTCTCTGGCTCGCTATGTACGACTTTCTGTCAGTCGTTCCAGTCATGTGAGCCTGCCGAATTCGGCCCCCTCCATGGCTGGAACATTGCCGGCCAGAGTGTCATCCTGACCCATCCCCTCTGGAATACCGACCAGCCTGATGGAATTCTCGCAGAAGCCCGGGCATCACTTGGAGCAGACGCCCCGGTTTGTATAGTCGACACGTTTAATCTTCACCGGCGGATGAGCTGGGTATATCAGCGATTGGGTACATAATGGAGAAATCTGGCACAAATCTACTGTTGGAGCGGCTAACCATGAAGCGGTTTCGTCGTGTATCGCCGTCTCGCTATACGGCAATGCAAGCGTGCTTGCTGCGAGAAGTATGGACTGCATCTGGCAATGACTCCCTCCTCCCGCCATCCCCGCACGCAGAACTTGGCAGCATCGCCCATCGGATTCTTGAGGCTGCAGGTCGAGGCGAGCTGGAAGGAGTCGACAAGGATGGAGTCGATGAGAGATGGAAGGCTCTTGTCTCGGAGGCGGAGACGCGCATGGAGCTTTCCCCGCTAAGGAGACACCAGGTACCCCTGAGCCGGAGCATTCCAGATTTCCAGGTTCGTAGACTGCGGACGTGCAGTAGGGCTGTGGAGATAGCCCGCGACGCGCACCGGGGTTCTGGCAAGCTCCCCGAGCCATCCCGTCGTGCGACAGGATTTGAGCTCTGGGTAGAATCAGATGAGGGGGAGCTCGGCGGATTCATTGATCGTGCAAGCGAGACGACTGAGGGTGTGGTCCTCTGTGACTACAAGAGCGGAGCCGTTTTGGAGTCGGGACAAGAAAAGTGTTCCCGTGAACTCAAGCAGGCATATAGAATTCAAATGCAACTCTACGCAGCCCTCTACAGACAAAGAACGGATACTTGGCCTGTCAGATTGGAGGTAATTCCACTTCAAGGTGAGCCTATAAAGGTTGTCTTTGAGCCAGAACATGCCGAACGCCTTCTTCACGAGGCAAAGGAGTTTCTGCGGGCTGCGAACAACCGAATTGACGCCGTGCAAGACGGAACCATGGACACTACCGTTCTCGCGGTAGCCCTACCCGAGCATTGCAGGCTATGCCTGTTCAGACCTGCATGTAGCGCGTATTGGGATGCTCGTCAAATGGACATTGACGCAAAGTGGCCCGCTGATGTGCGTGGGATCCTAGAGGAGTTTACTCCTTTGCGGAACGGGAAGATCTGTTTGCGAATTGGGCAGGCTGATTCGCCATCGCTATCATCCATTGTTGTCCGTGGCGTAACGGATTCTTTAGATAGGCATCCGTCACTGACCAGTATGCCAATAGGAGCGTGTGTGGCGGTGTACGGTCTAAAACGTGATTATCGTTCCAGTGACTACATTGAGACCCAAAACACCGTAATTTATAGGACTAACTGAGGATTTATGCAGGAAGAAATACAGAATAACATCAAGGAGAATACAGCACAGCCGAAAACGGTCATCAGCTTCTTTTCCGGCTGCGGTGGTTTCGATTTGGGTTTCTCGTCCGCTGGTTTCTCTGTAGAGTTAGCCCTTGACGTAGACCCAGTAGCGGCGAAAAGCTACAACCACAATCGAGGGCAGACGGTGTGTCGTGTGGCGGACCTTGCGCACACAGATCCCTCTACCATCCTAGATTTGTACCAGCTCAAATGTGTTTCAGCTAAGCCGCGGGGCGTGATCGGTGGTGCACCATGCCAGACCTTCTCCAGTGGAAACGTGCATTTCAACGGCGATGACGTAAGGCACACTTTGCCGCGTCGCTATGCATGCATACTTCGCGTTCTCAATGAGGAATATGATCTCGACTTTTTCATTTTCGAGAATGTAAAAGGCATCAGGTCTGCAAAGCATCGAAAGGAGTACAACACAATCAAGAGACTGTTCTCCCGTGCTGGATTCAAGCTTTTCGAGGAGGAACTCGATGCCGCACACTTTGGAGTTGCCCAACACCGGCGCCGCGTGTTTCTTGTTGGGTTCAACAAGGTCAAGTATCCCAATATCAAGTTCACGTTTCCAGAAGCGGAGACGACAGTACCTCTTACGGTTGCGAGTAAATTGAAGGATTTACCTGCACCGCTTTTTTTTAAGCAGGGGACGAAGAGGGAAGATATCGCGTTCCATCCGAACCACTGGACCATGTCCCCTCGCTCCAGAAAATTCACTGATGGGTCTTTAAAAAATGGTCACAAGCAGGGGAGGTCATTTCGTGTGCTGCAATGGGACAAGCCCAGTTTGACCGTTGCCTACGGAAACCGGGAGATCCACGTACACCCGAATGCCGATAGAAGGCTGAGTGTCTATGAAGCGATGCTACTTCAAGGATTTCCTGAAGACTACGAGTTGCTGGGCACGCTCAGCGATCAAATCCGTCAGGTCTCAGACGCGATTCCGCCGCAACTCGGTGCTGCCTTGGGCAAGGCTATTCGTGAAACATTATATGACTGGAATTCGAAAAACATTTAACAGTAATACTTTACTTCTTGCGATAATTCGCATGAGATTCAGCCATTTTGAGAAGCTTTTCCCGTGAAGGGAAGGCATAGGTTCTTTTTTCTGCTTCCTTGCGCCGGAGTTTAAGTGATACGAGCATAGCAATACGAATGGGCTCCTTTTCCAACTGGCATTCCCAAAATTGCAGGACTCGCCAACCTGCTTTTCTCAGTTCTTGCTGGTGTTTCTTGTCCCGTATAACGTTCCTTTCAAGTTTTGATTTCCAATACTCTTGGTTTGTCTTCGGGAGGGTTGCTTCATTACAGCCAGGATGTTGGTGCCAGAAACATCCATGAACGAAGATTACTGTCTTGTATTTTGGCAGTACTATGTCTGGACGACCAGGAAGATGTTTGCTATACAAACGAAAACGAAAACCCATTCGGTGCAGTAATGAACGCAATAATATTTCTGGCTTTGTGTGAATAGAGCGTATACGGCTCATATTCCAGCTACGTTTTTCTTCTGTCAGTTTATCAGTCATCTTTCGTGGGTGAAATACACTAAGGTGTGCTCGTTTTTCAGCAAATCAAAAAAGCCTGCATTTCCAAAAAAACTGCTACAAAATTGGCAAAAACTGCTCGAAGCTACGGCGATGAGGGTTCCTGAGACTCTTCAGAATCCCACATCTCCCGGTAACTAAGCACGTAGTACGCTGCAGCTGCGGGGTCGATAAAGTAATAGTGGCGGCAAAGTCGGCGGAAAAGCTCGACCATTGGGTCGTAAAAACAAAAATCGAGCAAGCCGTCGAGGGTGCGCTCGATGTGGCGAACATCCTTGCTGTCGGTACCGATGATACCCTCGACAACCGGCGTGTACTGCACAAAGGCACGCTCTGCGATCCGTTGCCTCTCTTCAACCAGCCCTCTTATCCAGCCCAAAGGCTTTTCTTCCGGATTATTGGTCATACGATACGACTTTCATTTGTCAGGTCGATCCACAACGATCACTGCCTTACCCCGTCATGAGCCGCCATCCTTTCTTTGTCAGGCGGTATTTCTGCAAACGACTTGTCGGTTTGTCAGGAATCGTCATTTCGATAACGCCGAGTTCCAATGCTGGCAGCAAATATGATTTACGAAAATGCTCTTCATGTTTGAGACCCAGACGCTCCTGAATTTCAGAACGCTTCATTTCTCCCTCCATAGCCTGCAACAGCCGCACGACTTCCCCGGCCACTTCCTCGGTGACTTCCCCGGCCACTTCCTCGGTGACTTCCCCGGCGCGGAAAGTAACTGTAACCCCGAGGTCACGATCGGACTGCCAGACAGGATCGGGCAATCCGTTCTCACGGCATTGACGGATCATGAGCACACTGCCCCGACCGGCTTTTTCCATATATCCCCGCAAATACAGAACATGGGCAATATCCGGATTACGGGGAACGGAGATATGACCTTTGGCAAGGCTCTCTTCGGTAACACCTTCAGGCAGAGGGCCAGAGTTCCAGATTTCGAGACGATGCGGAAACACATGAATGGCAACACCTCCTGAAGAGTCGCTGTAGTCCCGATGAGCCAGAGCATTGATAAGTGCCTCTCGAACTGCATCTTCGGGGTAAAGGGGTAAATCCTGTCGTTTTGGATTCCCTTTGATGAACCGGGATACTGTTGGGGTGTTGCGCACGATGAACGAATATGCTTCCTCGAAGACGGTATGCAACGGCCCCTCGAAAGACTTCATATCGCTGAAGGCGTCACCGGCCTTGTCAGAATTGTACCGCGTAGCCCGAATCCTGGTTTGCGGCAAACGTATGGCGGGGTTAGCGGAGAACAGAACGTCACCGGCATTGGTCAGGCGTCCATAACGTGCAACGGAAAGGTCTTCGAGCACCATGAACGGCCTGGTCATGTCACGGAAAAAGGCACGGCGTACCTGCTGCGCATCCGCTACGGCAGCCTGAACTTCCCTGAAATCGACATCCTTTTCAATATCGGCGAACGAAAATCGGCGCTCCCATCGCTCAGGCTCGATCTGGTGGCGCATCACGATGTCCCGGATGGTTTCCGCATCGGCTTTCTTGGTCAAATCACCGGCACGGATATAGATAACATTGCGAAAAGCATAGGGCACATCTTTTCCGGCGGGCACTTCGATGACAATGACCGGTTTTTGATCGAGTTCCTGAAGCTGAACCAGAATCAGGGCCTTCGGGGAAATATTGTCATGAAACTGTCGCTCCAGTTTTGCAACAGTTGCAGGAGAAGTATCGACGTCCGAAAACTCCCCCTGATCATTAACTCCACAGATGATATATCCACCTGCCGCGTTCAGAAAACCGCAGGCAACCCTTCCCAATGCATTGATATTCCGGGTACCGGATTTGAACTCAATGCGCTGGCCTTCCCCAAGGGCGAGATATTCCTTGATGCGATCGGTGGTCATACGTCACCTCCTTTATCGGTAACAGCACCACCCTGCTCGAAATTCTCTCTGATGAACGCTTCAACCTCCTGATAACGGAAAAATTGTGCCGATACAAATATGGAACCATCGCTGGAAGAACGGAATTTCTGAACCCAGTTGCCTCGTCTTTCAGCAAGCGGTACAGTATCCGGAGCCTCAAGATCGATGGTGGCCTCTTCATAAAGATCAATAATGCGCAGATCGGAAAAAACCTGATTTTTGTCCAGTTTCAGCTTTTTCCGTCCGTTCTTTCCCTTGAAACCGAGGTTGTTCAGCAGAGTCCGTGCGAACACAACATGTTCATGCGCCAATATCCAGCGTGGCTTTTTCAATTCGATGGCTTTGAGCATCTCCTGATGACTGATTGACCTGCTTGCCGGATCGTCAGGGTCCTGACCGCTGCCATAGGATGATGTGATGATGCCAAAAAACAGGTCGCATTGCTCCACAGCAGCAAGACAATTGTCAAAGGCGGTACGGCTTGAACGTACTGGCACCGTTCCCTTGTGCGACATCCATACCTCATACCCGAACGAAGTAAGAAGCGTGTAGATGCGATCCAGCAACTCCTCGATGCCGTACACGGTGGAGGAAACCATTATCGTCAGTTTTTTCTTTTCCGCTTTCATGCCGTTTTTCGGTTTATTCGACTTCGGTTTGCCTAGACCATTCGTTCATAGCTAATACTCCCCTGTATCCGAGCTTCCGGTATTGTAAGCCTGTTCCAGACTTACTCATTGAATTATCGTCATTTGCACTTGCATAAACATGACAAAATCATAAAAAATATACGACATCTGATTGTCATAGCAAGACCACTTGCGATGAACACCAAAGAGTGGGAAAACACACTGACAGGAAGGTTTGACGGCGAGGGCAATTTTGGATAAGTGAAAAGTACCCGGCCTGTCATGGCCTGGCCTGATTCCGAGCATCACAATTCTGCATCCACGCCCTGAACCCTTTGTCCCGTTTGAAATGGTTCTTCAGGATCGCTTCGAGCACGAGAGACTCGTCTGCCCCCGGTGTTTTATCCTTTGCAGCTTTCACGTAAAGATCAAACTCGTCAGCAACCTCTTTCCTGATCCTGAACTTCCTGTTTACCGGCTCGCTCTGCACCTGTATATCCAGATCGATCATAATATTTTAGTTGAATGGTTCAACGATCAAGTCCTTGTTCACGAGGATGTTCACTGCCATGCCTGCCCTGATCTTGAGGGTTGGCTGGATATCGAGGTTTTTCCTCGTGATCTGCTGGCCCGCGCTGCTGATGTCCGCCCCGACACTTGCAGCCATCCGCTGCTCTGTCGTCATGCTCTCCTCGTCGGTATAAGTCCCTTGGGAAACCGTGGCTCCGACCGACAACAACGAAGAGAGCAACGCTCCTCCCACCAGTCGATCGAAATGATTGTCCGTCTTGTCCTTGTATCCGCTGTTTCCGGCCAGATCGACTCCGGGCATATTTTCCAGCACGATCGAGGAGCCGTCCGGCCGGATCATACGTACCCATACGACCTGCACCCGCCTCTGGCCATAGCTTATCATGCTGTCATACAAGCCAAGTATCCTGGTACCCTGCGGGATCAGGAGATATTCTCCGCTTACCGTATCGTACACATTCTCTTTTACCATGGCGATCACATTGCCCGGCAGATCCGAATTGATCTCGGTAACAAGGGCAGCCGGTATTACCGAACCCGCTTTCACCTCATACCGGCTCATGGCTTTCCTCACCGGTTTCGACACATACTCTTTCTCATCCCCACCGCCGCTGGCAAAAAACGCGTTCTTCCGTCCCTGGTTGTTCTGGTCACGACCATACATACCGGCATTCTGATTCCCATCCTGTGCCTGTCCTGCAGCTGCCGGAGCAAAACCACCATTTGTACTGACCGGGGCCACGGCATTTGCCGTACCGCCAAAGAATGGACTCGACGTCAGCGCCGCTTGCCGCTCCTGCTCGACCGGATCGGGCTGCTGATATCCGGCACTTCCCTGATCCTGTCCAACCATTGCATGACCAAGATCACCCGGCAACGGTTCACCCAGTGCAGGTACCTCATCCGGAAGAGGTGCAGTGATCGATTTGTCAGGCACCGTGACAGGTGTGCTGTTATCCGGTCCCTGCGTGATGATATCCGGTATGGGCATCGTATTCGATACTGACGCGTAATCCTTCCGGTCAACCTTCGCAGCCTTTTTCGGCGGCTGCACGGCGATCATGATCGCCAGGAAAATTGCCCCGACAAGCACCACCGTGATAGCGATGACCGGCCCTTTTTTCAGTGTTCGGCTCTTTGGCCTGGGCAGCTGCAGCCGGGGATCGTCTGGCGGTATCTTCGAAACATGCGGATCGGCATGCTCCTGTTCTTGCATCGGTTCCTGTTCGTTCGTCATCTGCCGATCCCCTTACCGTTTCGTTATCCGGACAATCACCTTACCTTTTTCCCCGGCTCGCAGTTCCGCCCTCCTGAAAAGACGGTCAACGATGTAGTAGTCATTCTTCACCCGATAGTTCACCAGTTGCACATCGCCGGACTTTCCTACGACGAAGAATACCGGTGCTTCACGCACGAGCATGGACTCCGGAAACTGCACGAAGGTCTTGCGTCCGTCATCAAAGACTTTCAACGGCATCCAGTCCGGCTTCGATCCTTTTTTCACTTTGACTTTGTAGTTAAAATCCAGCGAAGCAAGATTCACATGGGACTCGATCGCGGTCGATTCCCCGGCTTTCAGCTGCCGGAGATTGTACTGCTCGTAGTTCCATGACACGGCAGCCATATAGGTTTCTTCATAGCTCGTCAGCTCGATATGATAGGTGCGCAGATTGGTGTTTATGCTGAGCGTGGTATGCAGTCCCGGACGGGTCGGTTTGAGATAGATGTGCTCCTGCTCCAGACCGTTCACCATACTTTTGCTGCGTCCGATGATCCAGCGGACAGTATCCCCCGATACCGGTTCACCGAGCAGTTTTTCTCCCGGCTCCAGCTGAATGTCGGTGAGCTTCAGCGGAGCGGCATACACCTGGTAGAGCTGCCCTTCCTCGTAGTCGTATCGCATGATGGCGTTCTGGTAACCGAACCGGTCGGGATTCTGTACAGATTCCCGGTTTGCGTGATCGATTACTCTCCACGGTTTCTCGCTGGCAAGGGCTGTCGTCACACCGGTCATGCCGTTGGCGATCAGAATGGCTGCAAGCAGTGTTATCGTTCTCTTCATGATAGATCAGATTATCGGTTGATGCGTGACCAGTGGAACTCGTCGATATAGAGCCCGATTGGATTCGCGGCAAGCTGTTCATCGGTGTTCGGCTCTTTCACTACAATCCGGAAGATGCCTCGCCAGTAGCTTTCGCTGAGCGGCTCTCCGTGAACGCCCCAGACCGACTCCTTCCAGTCCGCCTGCCAGCTTTCGCCGGAAAGCGGAACCATGGAAAGCACCTCCACGCTGACCCGTTCGGTGGCAAGCCGCTCGAAAGGATCGTTCTTCTGCACGTATGCATTCAGCGTGTTCGATCCGCTGGCGGTCACGAGCTTGTAGGCATCGAGCCAGTTGCGTTTCACCACGGCCCCGTCTGAGCTGATCATGCGGGTATCCTGGATGAACCGCTGCAAATGGTAACGGATCGATGCTTCGGTCGGCTTGTACGAGGCCCATGTCTTGCCGGCATCTCCACGGCTAATGACACTGCCGTCACGGGCAACTTCGACGATATAGGGCACCTTCCTCGGCAGGCTGCCGAACCATATCATGCCTCCCACGGCAGGCATGGCCACAAGGAAAAGCATGGCAAAGGCAAACAGACGCCATGTACGTGCCTGCACTGCGGAGTTACCGATCCGGTCATCCCACTCCTGCTTTGCCCGTTTGTAGGGAGTATCGAGTTCTCCTTGCGGCTTCCAGGTTTTTGTTTCTGCTTTCATCTGTTTCTGGTGTTGATGTTACAATCTTGGTGAAGCGCTTCCTCCGGACGGCCGGGCCTCCTCGGGTGTATGCAGGGCGTGCAGTGCTGTTTTCGCCCAACCGGGCGCCTTCTGCCTGTCTTTATTTCCGGTTTCCGATCCTGCATTTTCAGCTGAAGCCACCGTTCCTCCACCTGCACTGCCTCCCGGCCCTGAACCTCCTCCGGACGGCCCGCTACCGGTTCCGCCACCAGTTTCCGATGTACCGCCCGATCCGAAGCGGGAACCGATCATCTGGCTTGCCGCTCCCACTCCGGCACCGACCTTCTCGACGGCAAGCTTCGTAAGGTTATATGCTCCTATGCCAGCAAGCGCAACCCCTGTACCGCCGACCACAGCGTTCTGCATGGCCGTGCCAGCACTGAGGCTCGGGCTACCGGCAAGCAGTCCTGATGCGATACCGGGAGCGTTCCAGGCAAGAAAAGCCACAGCACCAACTGTCAGTAGAGCGCTCCAGATTTCCGTGAAGTTCAGTGCTGAAGTGAAACTCAAAGTAGAAAGCGTGGGTTCAATCACGGCCATGATGAATGCCAGCACCATGAGCTTGACGCCTGATGACACGATGGCCCCGATGGCTTTCTCGGCAAGAAACTTTGTTGGTTCGAAAAAGCCGAACGGGAGGAAGATGCCCACTACGGCGGCCAGCAGGTTGAATTCCAGTACTGCATAGAAGATCTGCCAGGCAATGAGAATATAGGCCAGCATGATGCCCACGTAAGTGAGAGCCAATACGATGCCGTTGACAATTTCCGTGATACCAATACTGTTGATATTATCGACAAGCGGTGCCGTTGTCAGGATACCGTAGTCGATGATGTTCGAGGGATCGAACAGGCTCGGACCACCGCCACCTCCGGCAATCTGCCCGGCCTGGATCAGGGATTGCACGAAGGCGTTCGAGAGCGCCGGAAACGATTGAACGATCCACATCCAGACGCCGAGGTAGAGCACCTTTTTCATCACACCGACAATCTGCTCGCCGCCACCGAGCGCCCACCAGAGACCGAGCATGACAATCTCGATACCGAGCAATGCTCCGGTCAGCCAGGTGATGGCGGGCTGGAGGTTCGACCAGCCCGCCCCGAACGCCGTGAGGAAATTATTGAGGGTCTGGGTGAGAATACCGGGGTTCATGGATCAGGAGTGCATCTATTGCTTGATCGGTGGCATGTTGTGGTATTTGGGTTTCGGTGTTGTATCGACATCACCGTACCCTTTCCAGAGATCATCGGATTTCTTCGACTCGTTCTGCTGCTGTATGGGCTGGACAGGCTTTTGCTCTGCGCACCCTATGGCGAAAAAGATCATCGAAAGGATGACCCCGAGCATGACGTATTGACGAACCATAATTGTTCCTCCTTTACTGTTTCAGGTTGGGCATGTTGGTATATTTCGCATTGGGCTGCTTGTCCACGTTGCCGTAACCGCTCCACATCCGGGTTAAAAAAGCCCGTTCGGCCTCTTCCCTGTTGGCCGTCTGGGCCGCAGCCATGGCACTCACCCGAGCACTGACGGCAAGGGTCTGTGTGAGCCCGTCGAGCTGGCCGGACATGATGCCAAGCATCTGGTTGGCGGACTGCAGCTGCCTCACCTCGCCATCCGCTACCGCGGAACGGTTGAGAATTGCCGATGCTTCATTGTTGTAAGCCTGCGAGCGTTCCACAACACTCTGGGCTTTCATCGCAACTTTCGATGCTTCCGACAGCTCTTTCGTCCAGTCTCGATAGTACTGTTCATACTTGCTGAAATCGATCTGGTCCCAGGTTCCCTGAGGAAAGAGCTGATCGAATTCGCTATCGATGCGGTTAAGGTCAAAACTGATCCCCTGCACGTCCGCAAGGAGACCGTTCAGCTCCTGCATGTTGCTCTGATAGATGGACTTCACCGGGCCGAATGTGGAACTGCCGAGCGTCTGCAACGAACGCACCTGATTCCTGATCTGTTCGATCTGGTTCCGGATCTGCTCGGCTGTACGTATCGCCGTAAGCGTGTTCTGTTTGAGATTCGATATATCGATCACCGTAAGCGCAGCCTGGGCTACCGAATGAATGTGCGGCAGTATCATTCCGCCACCAAGCAGCAGGCTGCCGACCAGCATCGTTCTCAGTATACGGTTCATGGATTTCCGGTATGTGTGATGCATCGTCTCCTCCTGTTCATGATTGCAGTGATGATTTCCCCTGTGCCTTTTCCAGCAATTCTGCAGCCCAGTCAAGTTCCCGGTATCGCAGCAATGCAGGGGCATGCGCTTCCTTCGGCAAATCCTCCTCGATAGAATCCATGAACCGCTGGTCGTCCGGGCTGGAAAGTCCTGCGAAGGCAAGAGCTACCGGTCCCATGTTCAGGGTAAACAGCCGACGGCCCTTGACTGACCGGTAATAATAGTCCCGTTTCTTCCGGGCTGTAGCTAACAGGGTGATCTCCGTGTCGCTGAGCCCGAATTTCCGGTAGGAATCGGTCATGGCCGGTGTGAGCGCTTCCTCGTCCGGCAAATATATCTTGGTATGACAGGCCGAAAGAATGGTAGCCATGATCGGTGAATCCGCGGCATCGGCAATCTCCTGCGTGGCGAACACCACGGAGACATGCTTCTTCCTGAGCGTCTTGAGCCAGTTCTGCAACTGCCCCATAAACACCGGATGTTTGAGAAACAGCCATGCCTCGTCGAGGATCAGGAGCGTCGGGCGTCCGCCGAATCGCTGCTCGACACGATGAAAGAGGTAGAAAAGCCCTGGAATCAATACCTCCGGGCTCATCGTCATGAGCGCATTCATCTCGATGGTCAGCCAGTCGCCATCGACCATGGAATCATTGTCCGCATCGAAGATCTCCCCGTAGTTTCCCTGCATGGTATATGGCCGCAGTGCGTCGCGCACTTCCCCGCTCTGCACAAGGTCACTGAACACCGTCAGGGTTCGGTGACTTCTGTCGCTTGAAGCGAGGTTCTGAAGAGCGTCATCGATCTCCTTTTTGAGGACGGGTGTCTCCTGGAGATGCTGCTCCCGAAGCAGAAGCAGAATAAAGAAAGAAGCCCAGATTCGTTCTGCGGGATCGTCGATAGCCGCAAGCGGCTGAAAAGCCAGCGATGCCTTTTCGCTGCCGGGTTCGTAGTAGTCTCCTTGAACGGCTAGCGTCGCTGATCGGGAAGAACGGTCCTTGTCGAAAATCACCACTTGGGCTTTTGGATACCGCAACCACTGCAATGCCAGCATGGCAAGCAGGGTTGACTTGCCTGCCCCGGTCGGTCCGACGATCAGCGTATGACCTACATCCCCGATCGAAAGGTTCAGCCGAAAAGGGGTACTGCCCGTTGTGGAACAGATGATATGCGAAGTACCGGTTCCGGTGACCTCCTGCAAATGGCGGTTCTCCTCATCGCCTGCCCAGATTGCCGAAAGCGGCATGAGATGGGCAAGGTTCAGTGTGCTGATGATCGGCCTGCGCACGTTGGCATATACGTGACCGGGAATGTTGCCAAGCCATGCTTCGCGGCTGTTGAGGGTTTCATCCTTCACCACGAATCCCCGGCTCTGGATCACCTGCTTCACCCTCCGGATACGGCGCATGGCCTCCTGCAGATCGGGATGGCTCACGGTCACCGTGCAGGTCATGATCCCGAACGAGACAAGATCGTCCCCCAGTTCCTGGAGAGCCGCATCTGCATCGGCAGCCTTGTTGGCTGCAGCACTGTCGAGCAGGGCCGATGGTTCCTTTGTCGCTTCCTCTTTCAGCAGTGTGAACAAACTCTTGCGTTTACCCCACCACTGCCGCCGGTACTTCTCGATCTCCTTCCGTGCATCCTCCTTGTCGAGTGCAATATAACGCACCACCCAGCGATACTCTATCTGCAGGTGGTTCAACTCGTCGAGCATCCCCGGCAGAGAGGTCGAGGGAAAACCCGTAAACGTAACCGTGGGTATGGCATGATCCCCCAGCATGCAGATATCCCCTACACTGAGCGCCTGATCCGGCAGAAGCGCATCGAGATACATGGGATCATCCGGAGCCTGAACGATATGACGATTTGTGGAAATGGTGCTGTGCAAATACGTGAGCGTCTCGGTATCGTCCAGCTCACGCACCTCGATAAAGACCCCTGCCATGATGTCCGTGATCTCGTGAACCTGCCGCTGGAACTGCTCGAGATCGCGTTCGTTGTCGAGCACGGGATCAGCCTGTTCGGGATCGTCATAAAACAAACCGGAAACCTTCTTGCCTTGGCTTCCCGGCATCTTCCAGACAAAGGTAAGGAAGTAGGAGGATTCAAAATGCGAACCGGCCTCCTCGAACTGGCCCCGCCGTTCACGATCGAGCAGCCATGCAGCCGGATGACGCCAGGTCGAAGAAGGATATTCCGAATGTTCGAATCGTTGAGCTTCGATAAAAAGACTCCATCCAGAACCGAGCCGCTTCAATGCATTATTCAGCCGTGCGACAGCCGAAGCAAGTTCAGACGGTGATGAGCTGGCGAGGTCCGGACCCCGGAATGCGATTGTCTTCTGCAATGCTGCATCCTTTTGCAGCACAACTCCAGAAGCAACAAGCGCTGCCCAAGGCAGATAATCCGGAAGCCTTGTCGACGGCTCTCGATAGTGTTTGAGGCTCAGCATCGCTCTTCAGGGATATAGAATTTTCGGTGAACGCAGCGCCCGGACAAAGACATCGAAAAAGAAAGGATCACGCCGGGTCAGCGCCGCGAGCAGCATATGCAGGCCGATGGCTATTGGCACCACCCAAAGCTGTTGCATACCGAAACCAAGCGCAGCAAAGGTAGTCCAGAGCAGGATGGCAGGCGTACGCGGTACGCCACCGATCAGCATGACGTCGCTGAGCGAACGGTGGAATGGCACTTCATAACCATCAATCATCCTGACACCTCCAAAAACCTATTACGCGCCCCGATTGCTGCGTTAGTCGGTGCTCGAAATCCTCACGTACACCATGTACGCTCCGGTTTCTGCGCTCCGTCCGCCTTGTACTCGGTGCGCTCATGACGCTTTTTGTAGATGTCATATAGTAAGCCCTCCGCTGAAGCCCATGAAGCTCAGCCCCCATGTAACCGCATTGAACGCGATCGAAAGACCGAAAAGCACCCAGAGAGCCTTCTTCATGACACCTCCACCTTCACTGAAAGCAAGGCCGAAGCCAAGCGCAATGAATGCCACAGCGCCGAATACGCGACTGACCGGACCGGTAAGGGAATCGAGTGCCTGGTTCAGAGGATCTTCCCACGGCATACCGGTCGAGGAAGCGAGTGCAGTGTTTGCAGCAAGCATCAGGATAGCGACAAGCAGAAATTTACGGTTCATGGACGTATTGTTCGTAGTTGGTTTATACTGTTCAGCTGACAAGGTTTTCTGCCGATTCTCCGGGCACCTCATGTACTTGCAAGGCCGAAGTCTCATCTGTTTCTTCAGCAATGTGACGGAGCAACCATTGGCCACGGTCGTCGATTCCCATGACCTCTACCATCCCGCTGACCCTCCTGCCCGCCGGATGGTTTTTATCTCTCGTTATGTGCACACAGAAATCTACGGCTCCGACGATCAGTTCACGCGGTGCTCTCGGCACCACCTCCTCGGCAAGCTGTGCAAGCCTGTCGAGCATGGCTGCCGGACTGTTGGCATGAATGGTTGCAAGTCCACCAGGGTGCCCGGTGTTCCATGCCTTGAGCAGGTCAAGTGCCGCTCCGTCGCGCACCTCACCGACAATGATGCGATCCGGTCGAAAACGCAATGCATCCTTTACGGCTCGCTGATGGGAATAAAAAGGCGGCTGCACGAGAATCTGCAGCATGTTCTCGGCGGTGCACTGCAGTTCCGGGTTGTCTTCAACGATGTAAACCCGATCACCGGTTTCGGCGACAAGTTCCAAAAGTGCATTGGCAAAGGTTGTTTTCCCGGAACCCGTTCCTCCACCGATCAGAATATTCTTGCGTGCCTTGACCGCCCTCCCCAGCAGACCTGCAATCCTGGTTGTAATGATCTTGCGCCGCACGTAGTCATCGAGAGTGAAAACGATCATGGCTGGTTTACGAAGAGCAAATACCGGACGGCTGACAATCGGCGGCACAGAGGCCTGCAGCCGGGCACCCCATTCTGGCAACTTTGCAGCAAGCGAAGGGTTGCGTTCGTTGATCTCAGTATTCGATGATGCCGCAACGAGGCGAATCATCCGGTCAGCATCTTCGGCGCTCATCACAATATCCGTGCAGGACATACCGCAACCAAGCTCGTCGATCCAGACACGACCATCAGCGTTCAGCATGATCTCAACGATGCTCTCCCGTTCAAGAAGCTCTCGTAAAGGAGCAAGAGCGCTCCGGAGTAAAGCTATTCGCCTCTGATGGGTAAGATTTGGCATGTCCTATAAACAAAATCGCCTAACAAGAATTGATACAATATTACTGCAAAACAAAAATTAATCAAAATAATTTATCCTATATGTTGACATATTTTATCTATTTTTTTTAATTTTCGATAAAAAGAGAGAAATGGCTCTCACAAAATTGGCAGGGGTCTCGGGGTTCAAGCGCCGAACCAGTGTTTCGTTATCAGCATTATGAATTGGAGGGGTGCCTCGTTAGGCGCAGTAGGGCGATGAGGAATTCCTCGAGGGAAAATGTGGATGGTTTTTGAAATCGTTCACATGTTTTTCAAAAGCCTCTCGTAAGGCATTGAATAAAGAGAGCGGGCTAACGTGGCCACGGATGAGTACTACTCCGTGGCGGAAAATTTATTTGACGACGAGGAGTATCTGCTATAACCGCTTGTTATGTGTCAGTTGTATTACCCAATAGATACTTCAGTGATCGTATGGACTATGCCAATACTTATCCCGTCCAGATCAGCCTGTTCAAAGAACGGTGCGTTAGCATTGAACTGAATGAGTTGCCCCAATCTACCCTGATCAGTTCTAACAACGTACCGAATCACTGTGTTAAGGAGACGATAGGCGAAGTCATTAACAGGTATCGCTGAGTCAAGCGCGAACACCGGCTCTCCGACGTTGAGTCTAGCGAAATTTGCAATCGCATCATTGATATTCTTGCCGAAATGGACATTGCGCAGAACTTGGGATGCGATGTCACCCCACGGGAACCCAAATGGAGGCATAAGTCCCCGTCGCATGAAAAGGTGATAATATTTCTCAAAAAAAATAAACTCCTCTTCGGGGTCAATGAACCGAAAAGCGAAAGGCCCACCTGGCAGGGAGTCAGCGCTGCCTATCTCTGCCTGCTCCGCAAGTAGTTTATCGAAGGTAATTCGCTTCCTTGTGCCAAGGGATTTCTCGAGTTCCTTGGCAGAAATGAATACGAAGTCGCCAGGCTCTCGGTAGAGGTAATAGGAACCAAGACATCCAGAGTAATCAGGGATCGCAAATTCCATTTTCGGGAAAATGCCCGTCACACCTTTGAATTCTGGCCAGTTCGAGAGGAAAAACAGTTGTTCTTTGTCAATGCCCCATGAATATGGCCTCGTTGTATCGCGTTTTGCTTGAACGATTGTCAGTTTCTGTAGTATTGGTGTCCCCCTATTCGTCAGAGTGGACACAACAATGAGATCTCCCAGTTCTTTCTTTGCTCGCTTCCCATAGTAGTCGAAAGCGATTATGGATCTATTACCATGAATGAACATGGACTCCAACCTAAAATGTCGACCATGGTTTGAATTGAGCGCATCAATGGTGCGCTCAACAAGCTGCACCTCATTGCCGTCATTTAGGTAAACTGTGGCAAGTGCACTTTGGAGGGCACCACACACCTTCTTTTCATCACGGGTAAACGCATCGCTTCTCGACGCCTTTGCAAACTGGGAGATCCCCTCAAGAAACTTGGGCATAGATTGTTTTTCTTTTTAATTTCATCTCACACATAACGACCGAGTTCAGGAATGGAGTGTGACAGAGTCCCATGGAACAATTTGGGAACTTTACATATTAATGAGTAGCCGAACCCAGTTAATAGCGGTAAGAAACTTTTCACCAAGATCTCCTGCTAGGTTGATATCTTCGAGCATGGATCGAAGACGTCCAAGCGATGCATTGGTCTTCGATGTGGTTTTAAATCGTGCCCCTCTTAGACCATGAATTGCCTGAAACAGTTGCTCGCGCCGCTCGACGAGTTGCCTTGCACGATCAGAAACGCTCAGCACGTAATGCCGGGTACGCAAATCATGATCTAGTTCCGCACGTAAAGTCTCAACCCGTTCCATTAGTCTGACCACTTTGCTGACTTGTCCATCCTTTAAATAACGCTCATTATCCCTAAAGGAAAGACCTCTCAGCACAGATTGAAGCTGTTCCGTGCTAGAACAACCTTGTGCAAGAAAGTCTGCGACAAGGGTACTATCGCGCTCGGTACCTTGATATCGTCGAACTATCTTTTCAAGTATGTTAATAATGCGGGTTATCTTTGCTTCTATCTCACGCTCTGCTTCAGAGACGGGAATGATCTGTTTAGGTATATTATCAGCTAGCAACTGATACTCGACCTGAAAATTAGGCAAATTATCAGCTAGAGAGCGGATTCTGCCGAGGAGTTCAAGAAGGGAGACCGAACTCCAATCCTTTCCTAGAGGCAAAACCACCGACTTGTTTAACCCCTTAACCAATACGCACAGTGCTGGAAGCTCCGAGTGGGACACAGCAAACAGCTCCATGAACTCAGGGACGAATAAAGCCATTGCCCGGGCAGACTTATTTGCAATTTCCTGGCGATAACTGTCCCCTGCTGTACTCATGTCGCGAAAGACCTCTTTATCACGCAGTGGATAAGCAGTTCCTCCGCTTGTAGATGCAGACGGAAAGGCGCTTCCTAGCAAGGTGGCGAATTGCCCGTATCCTTTATCGAGTCCAAGTGGGGTGTTAGCACTCGGGTGTAGTAGTAAGAATGCAACCTCTTCACCGAGAACTGCATCAGCTTCGTACAAGTTGGCAACAAGCGCAGCCATCTTCATTTGGTCATCTTCTGCTGGAGCAAGCATTACGCAAAGGATTCGCTGTTCCTCTTGTCGCGTGTGGAACCAATTAACGAGTTCCTGTGGCGTAGCCGATGTGATGATCATAAGTTTGGCTATAATTCTGATGTGTATTGTGATCCTAATTTGTTAGAACATAAGTGAATATACCTCATATTCAGCAGACTTACATCACCAGCATTAATTCTCATCATCATTTACAGCTTGCTTTAATTCATCCTCATCACCTACAACATCCTGAATCAGATCATCAATAAACCGATGCCCGCCAGCCATCTGGTTGGCAACATAATCAACGAACTTCTGATACTGATTCCATGCCTCCTGCCTTGCAGCATCTTTTTCGTTATCACCGATCCGTGGTGTATGGGCAAACCACAGCTGCACATACACCGCAAGGGCCTCAGCAGTCGCGTTGATGTCCCGTTCAAGCCGGTTGAGGTAACGACCTATCCTGTCAAGACGGCGTAGCAGCAGCTTCATGTCTTTCGAGTCATCGAAATACTCTTTCAGCGCCGACTCGATAACACTGCTCTCGGTTGCATTGACCCGCTTGCAATAGGCCTTGAACTGCTCGTACAGCTCCGGCGAAAGGTATGGATGGATATTCTTGCGTTTCATAGCGGCAAATGACCTCCTTGTGGTGTTCTGCTTAAATCGATGATTCCTGCACGATTTGTTCTGTCGATCGAACGCTCTTTTTCCTCATCGTCGAGCGAAATCGTGTTTTCCGGAACTGGATTGTCGTGTAATATTTCCTCTCCCACATCAAGAAGCTCTTCAGTTGGGACATTGACATGCTTGTTCCCGCTGTCCAGACTATCGCATTGCTGTCGCTGAGCAGCCACATCCTGAACAACATCTCCAAAATCTGCAAGCCATGGATTCTCCCTGTACTGATAAGGAAGCAATTCTGATTTCTGGGACTCACGATTATCAGGGGTTGGCAGCCATGCCCTCTTTCTGAATCGGTCATCCTGATAGTACATGACCTTTTTCGCCCGGTATGGCGGCAATCCGCCGATCATTACAAGGGCATCATCTCCGGGTAATTGCAGAATCTCTCCGGGCGTAAGCAGAGGCCTCGGTGACTCCTGTTCACTTTCCATGATATGACCAAGCCATGGAGAAAGCCTATTGCCAGCAAAGTTCATCTGCAATTTCTTTTCCGTTGCTTGTCCCAGCAGGTCGGAAATCCTTTTCGCTGTCCTTTCATCGAGCGCACCATACGTGATTCGTACATGGGAGTTATCCAGAATAGAATTGTTCGGTCCATAGGCCATCTCGATCTGGTTCAGTGACTGGGCGATCATCACGCACTTGATCCCGTACCCCGCCATATAGGCAAGCTCTGATTCGAAAAAACCCAAACGCCCCAAACTCGGAAACTCGTCAAGCATCATGAGCAGGCGATGCCGGTACTGTTTTTTGTCATTCGCAAACGCAATCTTTTCCGTCAACCTTCTGCCAAACTGGTTGAGGATCAACCTCATAAGCGGCTTGGTGCGCTCGATGTCACTGGGTGGAACCACGAGATACAGGCTGACCGGATTGTCACTATTCATAAGGTCATGAATGGCAAAGTCCGAGACCGAGGTATTCCGGGCGATGAACGGATCACGGTACAGGCCAAGAAACGACATGGCGGTCGACACCACGCCGGAAAGCTCGTTCTCGGTCTTGTTCAGCATTTCCCGCGCACAGGCAGCAACCACGGGGTGGGCCCGGTCTTTCAGATGCGGAAAGGTCAGCATGTAATTCAAAGTATCGTACATGCTTCGCTCCGGATCGGAGAGGAAATTTGCCACTCCGCTGAGGCTTTTGTCGTTCTCGGCGTACAGGACATGCAAGATGACACCGACCAGCAAAGAGTGACCGGTCTTTTCCCAGTGGTCGTGATGTTCCTTCGAGCCATCCGGATCTACCAGGATGTCGGCGACATTCTGAACATCCCTGACCTCGTATTCACCCTTCCGGATCTCAAGCAGCGGATTGAAGCGCACTGAATCCGGAGCGGTAGGTTCGAAACGCCAGCAATGAGAAAACTGCCGCCTCCAACCCGCCGTGGCGGACCACAACTCTTTCTTGATATCGTAGGCGATAACCGATTCATTCCAGGCAAGCATGGTGGGTATAACAAGCCCGACACCCTTACCGCTCCTCGTCGGTGCAAAACAGAAGATGTGCTCCGGGCCGTTATGACGCAGGATATTGCCGCCAGCCTTGTCCATTTTCCATTGTACCTCACCGGAACCCCGGGAAACTTCGGTATGGAATGCCGCATCGTTGGTTTGAGCAAGAATCACGCCCCTGTCGACGAATATCCCCGCTTGCTGCAGCTCGTCAGCGGACGCCCATCGTGCAGTGCCGTATGAATCGGCTGCCTTGCGCCGTTTGGCCCTGCGAACCGCAAGGAAAACCATGACAGCGAACATGATAAAGAAATTGGCATACGTGATACGACTCGCCTGCTCGAAGACCCATGGAACATAAGCCTCATAATGAAAAGCCCAGAAAAACCACTGCCAGGGCTCATAGACCGGATATCCGTGAAACACCATGAGCGGTCTGCCGAGCTGCGGCTGATAGCCAAGCAGATAGGCCACATACTGGGTCGTCAACCATGTCCCGAGCAGCATGAACGCTATGCCGGTCGCTATATGACCGTAAAAAACGTTGGCAGAACGGGTATTCTTCATGAGCTATCTCCCTTTATGGATACCGAGTTGACGAACCACCGTAGAGCTGCCTTCAGCCCGAACCAGTTCCACCTGTTTCGACACAAGCTGCTCGAAATCCTTCCTCCACGGCACCAGTGCAAACGACTTCGATCTGGTATCGACAATCCTGGCATAATGTTTCCCGCTCGGAAGCACACCCTCATCGGTCAGCATACCCTGCAAACGATCTCCGTCACGCAGCTCCCGGTATGTTCTGCCGGTTCTTTTGCTGATGTTTTCAGCAAGCTCGTGACGCTCGATCCGGTCAAGCTTTTTCCCCCGTGCAGGGTCAAGCGGATCGATGCCAAGCTCCTGCAGGAAAAGAGCCCTTCGGCGAACTGTTTCACCCAGCTCCCTGCCGAAACCATACTTGGCAAATTCCAGTTGATCGATCTTGCCGGTAAACTGGTCGATCCATGCCCTGCCACGCAGGGATTCCTGCTCGGTCAGACTCAGGTTTGATTGCATCTCGATTTTTCGCCGCACCACAGGAGTGGTTGCATCTTTTTCCTGCAATCTCTCCACGAGATTCGAAGGAATTCTCCATGAACCATCCGGCATCTGGCTGACCAGATCGAATCGTTCGAGACGCTCCATTCTTCGCTCATGTGTTGTCACATAAGCAACACGGTCAACCTTTCCTCCGAACGACAGTTCGACCGTCGAATTCGGCAGTTCTTTCAGATGCTGCCGGGAGTCATAGACGCCTCCATGACTTTCGGCAAAACCGGCAATGGAATGATCGATCTTTTTCAGCCAGGATTCCTTTTCTGACGTGATCGAAACAATCTGGCCTCTCCTGTACTGATCGGGTTCGGCGCTCTTGTCGAGATCGACATACCAGGAAGTACCACCGGGGCTTTCGAGGATGATGTAATACCGGTCATGCCATTCATCCGCAAGACCGGTTGCGGCGATCCGGCCTTCGATAGCGCCGTAATGCTGACGGCGGTCGTACATCCTGTATTGAGATGGATCGCCACCGACAGCCCGGTGCATCTCTTCGTATATCTCATTCCTTTTGCCTATCGCCTGGAGCTCCTGCTTCCAGTTATTCTTCATCACCCACGTTCCGGCACCGCTTTCTTCAGCCAAACCAAATGATTCGAGCACCTGAAGACGAGCCGAAAACTGGCGCTGTTTCAACAGTGCATTCTGTCCGGAAACTGCTCTGTCAAGGGTTACAGTTCCATCGTGTTCGATCGCTGCGATTTTACGATCCATCGAGGTGAGCCTTGTCATGGAAACCTCTTTTGAAGACTGCCGCTGCAGATCGATTTCTGAGCGCAATCCAAGCTCTTTCGTCGCCAGCTCGCTTGCCCGGTTTCGCAGTCCGTTGGAGATGTATTCACGGCTGATTCTGAGTTCATGACCTTCCCGGTCGAGCCCTCTGACAATAATGTGTACATGAGGATTATCAGTGTTGTAATGATTTACCGCTCCCCACTCCATCTCCCGGCCAAAATCATCTTCCATCTGCCTGACCAGCTTTCGTGTAAAATCGGTCAGGTCAAGTTCATGAGCATTCTCCGGAGAAACGATAAACCGGAACTGATGGGGTTCTCCTTCCTTTTCCACCAATAAACTGTTGCGATCAAACCGGTTTTCATCACCATACAACCGTCCAGTTGAACCGTCCTTTTCAACACCTCCCCGCTCGACATACTGGACGTGCAGGGCCGCTGCACGTTTGCCCGATACCGTCATCGGTACAACACGCGCTTTCACGACAACCCTCTGCGAAAATGACGAACCGCTTTTTACATGGGCAGGGCCTGCTCCCCGGTTTCGATGGCCTCCCCTCGATGAACGGGATGGTGATTTTTTCCGGATTGTTTTTGCCGAAAGTTGTTTCAGGAATCGCCCCTTCACGGTCGGAGCTTTTTCAGGCCTCGACCTGCCTTTCAGTTTTGGCCGGAAAATCGGCAGTTCTTCAGATTGACTCATCGCTTCCTGTCTCTGTTTTTTTCTGCTGCAAAAGGCTGTTAACCGAATGTGAACCTGCTAACACACCGTGTTAACCCTGTAACCCATTGTGTGACAATGCCTTTCAAGGCGCTTGTCAACATTGGTTTATCTTGCACTACAATTGTTCACGTCCTCTTCACCCTCCAGAACATCCTGGATTCATCAAAACTTTTGCGTTCAGAACAGCCAGAACGATATGGCAACCCCCATGACGGAACGCTCCGGAACAGGGCCGAAATACCGTGAATCGAAGCTGTTCGACATGCCCTCGACCCCGACAAGAAACCCTTCTTGCAACACTCCGCACACGGCATATCGCGGCAGGGGTAAACCCTGTTCATCATGCAATTGTATGCCCCCGAAATCATTTCCACCGACTCGAAAACGGTTACGTTTCGTGCATACCGAATCACCTTTCACACCGATCAGCGGTTTCATGAGAAAACCCTTTTCATGAAGCCACTGGCGTTCATTGACAAGCGATCTTACCGAACGAGGCACTGGAAAAACCACCGTGTCACCGCGCTTGTAGACGTCCCGTTCTTCGACGAAATAGAAACCATGCGGCAAACTGTCGGTATAGTTGTACAACAACAAAACCTGCGGTCTCAGAAAGCTCATACCTGCAATGACTGTAATACCAAAACCGGTGGCAATCAGCGTGGCAATGCTTCGAGTGTTCTGCATTTTGTAAGCAATTGTCGCAGGGTTGAATCACCCATCCGGGGATCGGAAAGCAGTACCTGCATTCTCGAAAAAAACATATCCGGAAGAGGCTCGACAGCGATCTTCTGCTGCTGCAAAAAACGTATCATGCGCATCAGTTTCCGGACATGTGCTCGTGATCTGGCCGCAATGAGCAGCGTCACAGCCGGATAGACCCCCGGCACTTTTTCCGTACCGTTTCCGACCACCGTCCGGAAAAGAAATGCCCTTCTCGTTCTTCCTCTGATAATCTCGTATCCAACAAGATTGCCCGAACCGAAAAGGGCAATTTCACCTCGCGCACCCTGAACTCGATCATGAGGTGTTCCGAAAAAAATCCCGCTGAAACAATCGTCCATGGTCAAAAGCTGAACGGCGGTAGAAACGTTTTTTCCCCTCATGTTTCCAGCATTAATCATCATGCAATCCTCGATTGATGGTGTTTCGAAAAGAAGTCGTTCACCGCCTCGCTCATCATGGCCTGCAGGGACAATCCCTCCCTAAGCCCGATAAGCTTGAGTTGCATAATCACATCGGGATCGAACCATATTGTCATCGATTTCTTGCCTACCCGGCAGGGAGAGGTATATCGAACAGGCTCGGTGTTTCGATGATTATTGCCGTCCTGTTTATTGTTCGCCAAGTCCTCGGATTTCAGCGCCTCGACAAGGCTTCCCCGCTTGCTCATAAAGAGACCTCCTTCACGTTGGCGGTTATACCAATCCTCTTGCAAATCCACTCGAAAAATGCCGTGATCTCATCGGCAGCTTTCGAGGTTGATTCATATTCGACAACCGACATTCCCATGGTGAGCGAATGAACAAAAGCGGCTCTGTAACCGATCATGACAGGAGCGAGTTCTACTCCATAACCGGCAATAACCGCTGAAGCTTCGGATGCTAAAAGCCCGCGTGCTGGAATACCGTTGAGCACTACTGAAGCTTCCTTTTTGGCAAGGGCAGCAAGATCGATCGAGGTCACAATTGCCTTCAGATCGAGGACTGAAGGACGGCAGGGAATGAGAATGAGATCGGATTGCCTTGCCGCCGCAAGCGCAGCAGTTTCCGAATGCGGTGCAGTATCGAGAATTACAAGGTCAGCGCCGCTTTGCCCGGCTTTTTCAAGAATCTCCTGGAGCCTCGATGACTGGGCGGATATGACTACTGGGTATTCCCGGTTGCGGATATCATGCCACGCCTTGGCGCTCGACTGCGGATCGAGATCAATGACGGCACACTGGAGTCCCCTGCATACAGCCGTCCCGGCAAGATTGACGGCAATAGTTGTTTTCCCTGCTCCGCCTTTCTGAGAGACCACTGATATGGTTTTCATGGTATCTGGGTTAATGAAATTCATGGTTATCCGGCTGCTCTACCAATCAAGTTTTGAGTCTTTCTCAGAATTTCGATCCGGGCTTTTTCTTGCACTGGACAAGCTGGTTGATGACCGAGGTTTCCCGTTCATAATTCGACCGGATCCTGCTTTGATCAAGCCATTCTTTCAGCTTGATTTCCGAGAAATAAAGACGCTTTGTCTTCTTCATGTAGGGAATCTTGTTCTGCTGCACCAGGCTGTAGATTGTCGGCTTCGCGAGACGGAGGTATTCGGCGGCTTCTGAAACCGTAAGCAGCTTGTCCTCGACCGCGGGATGCAAGGCTCGTGCCAGTTCCTGGCGAACGATGGTGCGGATAGCGCCCATAAAATCATCGATTGACCGGAGATGAGGAATTTCTTTTTGTTCCATCGCTGAGACCGTTGAAGTTTCTTGTGAACAACGATGGAAATCTCGTACAAAAAATTAACCCCGTTCAACCACCATGGGGGTTAAACGGGGTATAGTTTTTTATGAATTGGTTATATTATCGTAGTATTACTGCATGGGAAGTGTGGCGTCCTCATAGAGTAATGCCCTTTACATGATAAAGCCACTGATGCTGACCGAAAGTAGTAAGCATTTCAAGAGAGTAAAATCTACATAGAAGTCGAAAATAACAGACTCTATGAGTTATAAAAATTACCATAATGAAAGAAAACAGCTTTAATATTGAATTTGATAACTCAACCGATACTGTATTTGTAAGGATGTTCGGAAGTCTTACAAGTAAAGTAGTTCAAATTTGCTTCCATGAGTATGAGAAGATTATTGAACAGAATTTCAAAAACAAGAAATTCAAAATACTCCTCAACATGGATGAAGAAGCACATAATTCTATAGAAATCTTGAAATTAGTAAGGTCTCTTATGGAAAATCAGAAATACAAAGAAAACATTATTGCTTATGCTGGAGTTTGTAAAAACAGATCTATAACACCAGGAAGGGATTATGTTAACCATAATCCCAGAGAAGGATTCTTTGATAATGAGAAAAGTGCAATAGAGTTTCTAAGTGGAAAATCAAAAATATAACAAGTTAATTCACCGGACGGCAAACGCGCGTTGCAGGATTTAAATCAGCAGTTGATTTTTACTAATTCATCTTGAGTTCGGCCTTACTGCAAGCCACCGGTGACCATTGCGTTACCCTCGCACCTATTTAAGCTCGCTGGATTTTTATACTGAATCCACTCAAACTTACATATCCTGCTCTTTGGGGAAGGCTCCCCCTTGGCTTTGCTCAGAATGTCCCAAACTGAATGCGGATTCAGTTTGCGAGCCCCGGTTTTCGAGAGATAGAGAAAATTGTTGCAAAGCCAATCCCTGATTCCTGTCGAGGTTTCAAACAGAAAACCGTTGTATTTTAGACGCCGGAATACCTCAACAAGCCGGTTCTGGTTGCCCATGAATAACAGCTTTCGTTCGGATGTGCCTCCCTGTAAAAGCTGCATGAGCGGTTCATGATCTTCAACATTGAAAAAACCGGCAAGTTCATGATGCAGAGCCATGCGTTCTTCTTCGGATAACCGGATATTCAACTTCGGAGCCGAAGACGATTCAAATGACGGCAAGGCCTTATCCTGACAATAAGATAACCGGGCATCCTCGATTTTTCGAACGATAATCGGCTCGTACTCCGGATATCGCGTCAGGATTCTTGATACAAGTTTCTCTGGTGGGGAACCAAATCGAAAGGCAATCTCATCGAACAAATACCCGAGTGCACGTTCAAGGGTCACGAAAACACCCTGGCAGGAATCGAAACCATCATCGGTGTCGTTGATGAATTCGGCATTATATAACTCTGATGATCGATGGTAACGGGTTTTCGGGATCTTCATCCTGCAATACTGCAACTCGCGACCTCGATACTGGAGTGGGAAAAGGCCTCGCTGAACCTGAAATTGCTGAAGCAACTCGTTTGCTTGTACATCGATCTCTCTCATTCTCTTCAGAACGAAGGTTATCATTCCGTACAACTCATGAGGCAAAAGAAGGGCAATGAAGGGGCGCTCACATTCAGGATCGTTGCGATCCAGCTCGCATAACAAAAACAGATCGGAAGTATGTATCAAATGGTGTCCGATATATTCCCATTTTATTGTGCCCTCACTCTTTCGCCAGACCATGGTTCCATTACTCATTGATAGACGGCATCATCGCTATGGTGGTTCGTTTCGTGCGTGGATGAATTTTAGCGTATCTCATAGTAGTTTTTTTATCCCTGTGCCCCAAAATATCTCCCACGGCATCAAACTGCGCTCCGGCATTCAGGAGCATCGTTGCGCCTGTATGCCTTGCCCAATGTGGCGATAGCTCTCTGCATGCCCAGCTGAAATGATGCCGGACTTCGGGTTCAAGCTCGTCTGCATAAAGATCGTAAGCACGTGTCGCCCAGACTTTCAACATGCTGCCAAACCACTTCTTGTTTCCAATACTGAAAATGTGATCACGGGCACTGAGTTCACGACCAAGCCTTTTTCTCGCCAGTTCACGGGCCTGCTCCAGGTAAACCATACCTTGCTGGGCAATAGGTATGGATTCCATTCTCTGTTTTTTTGATTGACGGAAATACACTTCATACCCGCCGGCACCATCCGGGCGGATATTTGATTCCTTGATGTTTGCGAGGTCTCCCGGCCTCACGGGAACAAAGCAGTTGAAAAGGAAAGCGGTTTTACGTTCGACATGCTGGTGCGGAGTTTTGTGAAGAAGCATCACTTCTTCGAGGTAAAGATATTTGATCTCCCCTTCCTTCTCGGTAATCTGTTTCACTCGCGTGTTGGGATTATCTGACAGATAACCGTCTTTGTGGGCTTTCGATATTGCCTGCCGGATCTTGGTTGAGTATGATCTGGCCGTATTCTGCGAATAAGCATCCATCAGAAAATCCTGATAACTTTCAAGCAGGTGGTGATCCACCTCACGAAACGTAAGGCCGTGGCGAATGAAGCGCTCGAAGCTTTTGATAGCATCCTGCCAGTTGGCGCGCGTTTTCTGGTTCTTTGATTTTCCGGCAACCTTCTTGCAATACGCGATAAAATCTGCTCCTGCATAATCGGACTCCTGGGCTATCAATCCGGAAGCCAATCCCTTCATTTCAAGCTGACGCCGGGCGATAAGATCATTGCAAAACTGCACTGTCTGCCGATACTGGGCTTTGTCAGCCGGATTGGCTACCATGTCGAGCGACTGATACCGTCGCTCTCCATGCTCAAAAATCTCGATAAAAAACGAATGCCAGCCTTTTCTTGCCTTGGAAGCCAAAACCCGATGTTTGAGCGTGAGTCTCATGTATCCTCCTTTCAAGGGATGAGTAAAACAATCCGCGTCGCATATACGTCGCAGATTTAATATAAAAAACGCTCAATAATTGTAATAAACAAGTAATATGAAGAACTTTGGAGGGAACAAAAAAAGCCCGCAAACTCTTTATTTGCAGGCTTTTAAAGGCTTTGTGGGTGATAGAGGAGTCGAACCTCTGACCTCTACCATGTCAAGGTAGCGCTCTAACCAACTGAGCTAATCACCCGAATGGGCAAACAATATATGATTTCATCCGTGAAAAGCAAAGGCCTCTTGAGTCAAAGTCAGGCTATTTTTTTTCGTTTGCCGTCTTCATAATAAAACTCCGGCTGACCCTCATCCGAGATAACCGCTTCGGTAATAATACATTTCCTGACACCTGTCATAGAGGGCAGTTCGAACATGATATCGATCATGATACCTTCGAGTACCGAGCGCAGCGCACGAGCGCCTGTCCCCCGCTCGATGGCGATTTCAACGACCTTGTCAAGCGCTTCGTCTTGAAAGGCCAGTTCGCACTCCTCCATTTCGAACAGCTTGCGGTACTGCTTGATGAGGGCATTCTTGGGCTCGACAAGAATATTGCGTAGCGCATCGCTGTCGAGAGGATCGAGTGTGGAAATAACCGGAAGTCTCCCGATGAATTCGGGAATAAGTCCGTATTCATGCAGGTCGTCCTGGGAAACCTCTTTCAATATTTCAGGATCGGACTCGAGCTGCTGCGGCTTGACTTTCGTGCCGAACCCGATAGATGATTTTGCAACCCTGCGGCCAATGATCTTGTCGAGGCCTTCAAAAGCGCCGCCGCAGATGAACAGGATGTTCTTCGTGTTGACATTGATAAGCTGCTGCTCGGGATGTTTTCTGCCCCCTCTTGGCGGCACGCCGACGACAGCTCCTTCGAGAATCTTCAACAGTGCCTGCTGCACACCTTCCCCGGATACGTCACGGGTAATCGACACATTGGCCGATTTTCGGGCGATCTTGTCAATCTCGTCAACATAGATAATACCTTTCTCAGCCCTTTCGAGGTTGAAGTCGGAAGCCTGCAGGAGGCGCGCAAGAATGGTCTCGACGTCATCCCCGACATAACCTGCTTCTGTCAGGGATGTTGCATCAACGATGGTAAAGGGAACTTCGAGAAGGTTTGCAAGTGTCTGTGCGAGAAGGGTTTTTCCTGTTCCGGTAGGACCGATAAGCAGAATGTTGCTTTTTTCGATAACCACATCGTCGTCGTCCCGCACCCACTCCTGCGATTCTATGCGTTTGTAGTGGTTGTATACCGCCACAGAGAGTGATTTTCTCGCTCTTTCCTGGCCGATAACATACTGACCAAGAGACTCCATGATGGACTTCGGGCTAATCAGGCGAGGCTGAAAAGGCTGACCGCTGACAGGCGCAGAAGGTTTTATGGCGCTGATCTCTTTGCGGAGAATCTCAACGGAACTCATGATGCACCGGTCACAGATAAACGCATTGGGACCTGCCACCATGCTGTTCACTTCATCGCTGCCCCTTCCACAAAAAGAGCACAATACCATATCATTGCCACCGCCGCCCTTTCCCCGTCCCTTCATCCGGTCTTTTTCCCTTGACATAAAAAATCCCTGTTTCGGCCTGATTAAAAAACAGCCTGATTAAAACCCCATCCTTGCCAGGCTGTCAAGAACGTGCTGAATCACCATCGAAAGCTTCGGATGATCTTCTTCAAAATGCCCTACGACATCATTAAGACGCTCGGTTAACCCTTCTTGCTCATCCTCTATGGAAATCTCGTCCTGAACGAGCCTGCTGATATCCTGTTTCAGGTCGGTAAGCACCTCGCCGGTACTCTGGTCAACCGTTTCAGTCTTTTCAAGCTCTTCATGCAGTTGTTCGAGCAACTCCCGCAATCTCTGTTTTTCCATACAAGTAAATAGTTATGGTTACGTTACGGAAGATTAGTGCATCCCATCAGGTATCGATCACACTCGCGAGCTGCCGCCCTGCCTTCATTGATGGCCCACACAATAAGGCTCTGGCCTCTCCGCGCATCTCCGGCAGCAAAAACCTTGATCATGCTGGTTCTGAAGTCGCCGTATTCGGCCTGAATATTCGAACGTTCTCCCTGTTCAACCTGCAACTGTTGTAATAACCCTTCTTCCGGCCCTAAAAATCCCATGGCAAGCAAAACCATGTCTGCGGGGATAATTTCCTCCGTTTCTGAAACCGGTTCGGGAATCGCACGTTCTTCTTTTTTCACCCATTTGACCCGACAAACCTCGACTCCCGTCAAACGGCCGTTACTGTCACCAAGAAGCTTCTTGGTCATAATGCTGTAACGCCGGGGATCTTCGCCCTGAAGAGCTGCAGCTTCTTCCTGGCCGTAATCGACATTGAGGGTTTTTGGCCATTCGGGCCACGGATTGTCCGGCTGGCGTTCAAGCGGAGGCTTTGGCATTATCTCAAGCTGCACAACACTTTTGCACTCCTGGCGAATAGCCGTAGCCACACAGTCCGTACCGGTATCGCCGCCACCGATAACAACAACGTCCTTGCCCCTGGCGGAGATTTTCGATGCGGTTTTGTCCAGAACAGCTTTCGTGCTTGCACGGAGAAAATCCATCGCGAAATACACGTCCTTGTTTTTCCGGCCCTCCACATCGAGGTCCCTCGGCTTTGTCGCTCCCGTACAAAGAACAACCGCGTCAAACTCCTCAAGCAGCTTTTCGGAAGAATAATCCTTGCCGACCTCCGTGTTCACGACAAACGTGATCCCCTCTTTCTCCATCAGGTCAACACGGCGCTGCACCACAGCTTCTTTATCGAGCTTCATGTTAGGAATACCGTACATGAGCAATCCGCCAATCCTGTCGTCGCGCTCAAAAACGGTAACAGTATGGCCGGCCTTGTTCAGCTGGTCTGCGCAGGAAAGTCCTGCCGGGCCCGAGCCAACAACGGCAATACGCTTGCCTGTTCGTTCAGCAACTTTTTCAGGCTTGACCCAACCCTGCTCGAAAGCATACTCGATTATAGCGCACTCGATATTCTTTATGGTCACAGGAGGTTCGATAATACCAAGTACACAAGATCCTTCGCAAGGAGCCGGGCAGACGCGCCCGGTAAACTCCGGAAAATTGTTTGTTTTCATGAGGCGTTCATAGGACTCCCGCCATAACCCTCTGTAAACATGATCATTCCATTCGGGAATCAGGTTATGAATCGGGCACCCCGATGTCATACCGCCGAGCATAATACCCGTATGACAATACGGTGTCCCGCAGTCCATGCAGCGTGCACCCTGCTCACGCAATGCCTCTTCAGGCATTTCCTTATGAAATTCCTGCCAGTCCTTTATGCGTTCGAGCGGGGGCCTGTCTTCGGGAACCGCCCTTGTGTGATCCAAAAAACCTTTTACTTTGCCCATTTACTTCTTTTCTTTTAAACCAGATCCTGTATGCTTTGCCGGCTCAGTTTCCGGATACGCGCGCAGGATCGTGAACATTTTTCTCAAATGCCGCCATAATTGCTTCCTCACCGGCCATTCCTTCTTTCAGGACACTCTCCATGGCCTCTGCAGCGCGCTTGTAATCATGAGGATACACCTTAACGAAACGGGATTTTGTCTCCTGCCATCTATCCAGCAACCTGGCAGCAAGAGAGCTGTCCGTATAGCTGTGATGTCGTTCTATCATGGTACGCAGTTTCGCAAACTCTTCCTCATCGTCTATTTCGTAGAGCCCGACCATCTGGCTGTTGCAACGCTTCTCAAATGTACCGTCTTCGTCATAGACGTAAGCTGTTCCACCGGACATGCCTGCTGCAAAGTTCTTGCCGGTACTGCCGAGAATAACCACCGTACCACCTGTCATGTATTCGCAGCAGTGATCACCGACCGCTTCGACAACAGCCTCAAGTCCGCTGTTTCTGACACAGAAACGTTCACCAGCCATGCCCCGGATGTATGCCTCACCGGATATTGCGCCATAAAAAGCAACGTTGCCGATAATGATATTCTCTTCCGGTGTAAAAGTAGATTGTTTGGGTGGATACGCGATAATTTTTCCTCCGGAAAGTCCTTTGCCGATATAGTCGTTTGCATCTCCTTCAAGCTCAAGGGTCATACCATTGGGTATAAACGCACCGAAACTCTGTCCAGCGGAACCGTAAAACTTGATACATATCGTGTCGTCCGGCAACCCTTCTCCCCCATGAGCTTTCGTTACTTCGTTGCCGACAATGGTACCGACAACACGGTCGGTATTGTGAATAGGTAATGTGGTACTGACCTTTTCTTTCCTTTTGATAGCAGGATAACAGATCTTGAGCAGTGTTCTGATGTCAAGGGTATTGCCTATGCCATGATCCTGAGAATCCGTATTGTAAAGGCTCTCCCCTTCTTCTCCGGGCTCAGCCTTGTACAGAATTTTGGAGAGATCGATCCCTTCGGCTTTCCAGTGCCGGAGCGCTTTCTTCATTTCAAGCCTGTCGGTACGACCAACAAGCTCGTTCAAGGTACGAACACCGATTTTTGCCATATACTCACGAATCCCCTGAGCAAGGAATTTCATAAAGTTCTCCACGTGCTCGGGTTTCCCGGTAAAATTCTTTCTGAGTTCAGGGTTCTGTGTTGCAACCCCTACCGGACACGAGTCCTCCTGACACGCCCGCATCATGATACAACCCATAACAACCAGCGCCGTGGTTGCAAAACCAAATTCCTCGGCTCCCAGCAAGGCGGCTATAACAATATCGCGCGCTGTTTTCATCTGACCGTCAGCTTCAACAATGATGCGGCTTCGCAGGTTGTTGAGCACAAGGGTCTGGTGCGTTTCGGCAATTCCCAGTTCCCATGGCATACCGGCATGCATGATGCTGGAAACCGGGGACGCTCCGGTACCTCCGTCATGGCCGCTGATAAGCACAACATCAGCATGCGCTTTGGCAACACCTGCGGCAATGGTGCCTACACCGACCGCCGAAACCAGCTTAACATTGATTCGCGCTTCCCGGTTGGCATTTTTGAGATCGTGAATCAGCTGTGCAAGATCTTCGATCGAATAGATATCGTGGTGCGGCGGGGGAGAAATCAGTCCTACGCCGGGAGTTGAAAGACGGGTCTTGGCGATCCAAGGGTAAACCTTGGTCCCTGGAAGCTGCCCCCCTTCACCGGGTTTTGCACCCTGAGCCATCTTTATCTGGATCTCTTTCGCGTTGGTCAGATACTCGCTGGTCACACCGAAACGTCCTGAAGCAACCTGTTTGATCGCAGACATTCTCGAGTCGCCATTTGCTTCAGGAATGAAACGGTCAGTTTCTTCTCCGCCCTCACCGGTATTGCTTTTGCCTCCCAGACGGTTCATGGCAATTGCCAGTGTCTCATGAGCCTCCTTGCTGATGGAACCGTACGACATTGCACCGGTCTTGAACCGCTTGACAATCTGTTCAACCGGCTCAACTTCATCAATCGATACCGGGCTTTTGCTGAATTTGATATCCATGAGACCGCGAAGAGTAAAGAGTTCAGCACTCTGCTCGTCGATCAGACTCTCATATTTTTTAAACATACTGTAATCCCCGGTACGGCATGCGTACTGGAGAATATGGATTGCCTCAGGGCTGAACAGATGCCCTTCACCATCGTGACGCCACTTTCTTTCTCCACCGCTTTCAAGACCGGGATCAACATCGTTTCCCGATACAGGAAACGCGGCTTCATGACGCTTGCGGACTTCTTCGGCAACAACATCAATGCCTACGCCCTCAATCCGGGATGGTGTTCTGGGGAAGTATGAATCCACAAACCGTGAATTGAGACCTACTGCTTCAAAAATCTGTGCCCCGCTGTAACTCTGAACCGTTGAAATACCCATCTTTGCCATGGTCTTGACAACACCCTTGACAATGGCCTTCATGTAATTTTTCCTGGCAGCCGCAACATCCCTGGTTGGAATCCTTCCTTTCTCGACAAGTCCATCTATAGATTCCAGGGCCAGGTAGGGATTAATTGCTCCCATACCATATCCGATAAGAAGCGCAAAATGATGCACGGTTCTCGGCTCTCCTGATTCCAAAATCAGGCTCGATCTTGTGCGCAGACCGGCATTGATCAGAAAATGGTGCAGACCGGAAGCTGCAAGCAGGGCAGGAATAGGAGCCTTGCTTTTATCAGTCGCGTCTCTGTCAGACAAAATAATCAGGTTTGCACCCTTGCTGATCTCCTGCTCACAAAGGCGGCAGATATCCTGCATTGCCGAATCAATCCCTTTCCCGTCCTCTGCGATATCATAGACAATAGGAACGGTGATCGCCCTGAAGCCGGGCTCGTCAATGTTTCGAATCTTTTCAAGCTCTTCTTCGGTAATGACCGGACTGCTGATTTTCAACCGGCGACAGTTTTCTTCACTTGGTTCAAGAAGGTTGCCTTCCGCGCCAAGCATTACCATCGTCGAGGTGATAATCTCTTCCCTTATCGAGTCAATCGGCGGATTGGTCACCTGGGCAAAAAGCTGCTTAAAATAATTGTACAGCAATTTCGGTTTGTTCGAAAGGGCCGCAAGCGGCACATCATGGCCCATCGATCCGACTCTTTCCACTGCGTTCTGTGCCATAGGCACCAGGTGCACGGAGATGTCCTCTTCTGTATATCCAAAAAGCTTTTGACGGGTCTGCACGCTCACTTTCTTTTCCTCTTCGCTCCGCTTTCCATGTGAAACCCCGGAGAGAGATTCAAGCTCCAGCAGGTGTTTCCGAAGCCATTTCGAGTATGGTTGGGCCCGGGCTATGGTCTCCTTGATCTCCTTGTCGGATATGATACGGCCCTGGGCAGTATCGACAAGAAACATCCTGCCGGGCTGTAACCGATCTTTCCTCAGAATTCTTTCAGGCTCTATGTCAAGGACACCTGCCTCGGATGCCATCACGACCAGATCATCCTTGGTGATGTAATACCGGGATGGGCGCAGTCCGTTGCGATCGAGAATTGCGCCGATCTGAACCCCATCCGTGAAAGCAACGGAGGCAGGGCCGTCCCAGGGCTCCACGAGGCAACTGTGATACTCATAAAAGGCATGCTTGTCTTCCGGCATATCGCTGCTGCCGTTCCAGGGCTCAGGGATCAGCATCATCGCCGCATGAGCAAGAGTGCGACCAGTCAGCGTAAGCAGTTCAAAAACATTGTCAAGAATGGCCGAATCACTGCCGTCCTCTATAACAACCGGCTTGATATGCTCTATGCTGCTGCCGAACAGCTTGGAGTCGAACATCTTTTCCCTGGCTTTCATCCAGTTGATGTTACCCCGTAATGTGTTTATTTCCCCGTTATGGCTCAGAAAACGGTATGGATGTGCTCGATCCCAGCTTGGAAAGGTATTGGTGCTGAACCTCGAATGCACCATTGCAATGGCACTTTCCACATCGGGATCCGTAAGCTCAGGATAAAACAGCGATACCTGCTCGGGAAGCAGCATCCCCTTGTAAACAATTGTGCGATGGGACAAGCTGCTGATATAAAAATAATTACTCCCGAGAAGCCCTGCCGTGTATTTCACCCTCTTGGTAATCCGGCGGCGAATAACATAGAGCTTTCTGCCAAACTCCCCGTCAGAAACAGTATCCTTGCCTTTTCCGACAAAAAACATTTTGACCACCGGTTCCTGAAGCTTCGCTGTCTTACCCAGCGAGTCATTGCAGGTAGGCACTTTCCTCAGACCGAGAAATTTCTGTCCCTCAGCCTGAACCATCTGGCGGCAGATATCCTCGATAGCCCGGCGCTGTGAAATGTCGGGAGGCATGAACGCCATCCCGACAGCATATTGGCCCTGAGCAGGCAGTTCAATATCTTTCTCCTCGCAAGCTTTCCTCAAAAACCTGTCAGGGATCTGGACAAGAATACCCGAACCGTCCCCCGTATTATCTTCACATCCGCAAGCGCCACGATGTTTCATCTTTTCAAGCACTTCCAGACCCTGCCGCACTATCTCATGGGACCGTATACCCTTTATATTGGCCACAAAACCCACACCACAGGAGTCATGCTCGAAACGTGGGTCATAGAGCCCTGCTGTTTGCATTGCTTTCATATTTCCAGGTACTTCTATATAAATTTTCTAAAAAAAGTGCTCTCGGTTTTAAACTTTCACCAGCACTACCGCCTATCGTTACGCCTTACCTTGATTAGCCACTGCGTTGATCGCTTTTTGCAACTCCTCCTGATCGCCAAGGTAATAGCTCTTCAGCGGCTTCAGATCATCATCCAGTTCGTAGACAAGCGGAACACCTGTTGGAATGTTCAACCCGACGATATCCTCATCGGAGATATTGTCGAGGTACTTGACCAGTGCACGGAGTGAATTGCCATGCGCCGCAATTATAACCCTTTTCCCGGCCTTGATCTGCGGCGCGATTTCTTCGCGCCATAGCGGCAGAAAACGGGCAACGGTATCTTTCAAACACTCTGTAACGGGGACTTCCTCAGGGGCAAGCGAGGCATATCGGGGATCGTTGCCGGGATAACGGGAATCGTTTTTTTCAAGTGGGGGCGGTGGAGTGTCATAACTCCTGCGCCACACCAGCACCTGTTCTTCGCCATGTTGCTGTGCGGTTTCAGCCTTGTTCATTCCCTGAAGTGCACCGTAATGGCGTTCGTTCAGGCGCCAGTCCTTGAAAACCGGTATCCACATGAGATCCATTCCGTCAAGTACGTTCCACAGGGTACGAATTGCCCGTTTCAGCACAGATGTATAGGCAATATCAAAAACAAAACCCTCCTGCTTGAGAAGCTCCCCTGCAGTCTTGGATTCTTTTTCCCCTTTTTCACTCAAATCGATATCATACCAGCCGGTGAAACGGTTTTCCCTGTTCCACTGACTCTCCCCGTGTCGAAGCAGTACCAGCTTTATCATGCACCCCTCTCCTTGTAAAACCATTGATTTTATTGATACAAAGGAATTTTCACCCTGTTTTCCCAAATCATGCCAATGTAATAATCTTGAATCCTTTTCTCAAACATTCTACGTCCTTGCTTCCCGAGCCCGGACGAATATCTCTCCCGGACAGACAAAAAAGCCCTTAATCTAAGAAGAGCTTATGGTTTTATATGATGAAATATGATATCTTTTGTTCTTTTGGCCTCAATGGGCCGGTTTTATTATTCAGCTTTACCAGACCGACAACAGACAAGCCGGTCAAGATCTGACAACGCAACATGAAGGTAGATAATTTCAGACTGCAATTAGGCAAACAGGAGTATATCCCAATCGTTATAGGCGGAATGGGTGTCAACATTTCAACAACAGAGCTTGCTCTCACAGCTGAAAGGCTTGGAGGGATTGGGCACATTTCCGATGCCGAAGTTTGCTATGTCTGCGATCAGATATTCAGCACCTCGTATACCACGCGCAAGAGAAAAAAGTACAGTTACAACGCCGGCAATCCAGACAAGTCAGACATTTACTTCGATCTCGGCGAGATTGCAGAAGCACAGAAAATGTATGTCGAGCACACCATATCGCAAAAAAGCGGTAACGGTGCGATTTTCATGAACTGCATGGAAAAACTGACCATGCGCAGTTCCTCCGAAACCCTTCAGGCGAGACTTTCTGCCGCCATGGATGCAGGAATCGACGGACTGACTCTCGCTGCAGGTCTTAACTTGCGCACGCTTGACCTCATCAAAGACCATCCAAGGTTTCATGATGTCAAACTCGGCATTATCATCTCGTCGTTGCGCGCCCTGACAATTTTCATGAAGCGTGCCATCAGGTTAGGACGCATTCCCGATTACATTGTGGTCGAAGGCCCGCTGGCCGGAGGCCATCTCGGATTCAGTCCCGACGATTGGCAAACCTACGAACTTCATGCAATCGTAAAAGAGGTTCTTGACTTTCTAAAAACTGAAAACCAGAACATTCCCGTCATACCGGCAGGGGGTATTTTTACAGGTACCGATGCTGTTGAATTTCTTAAAACAGGCGCTTCGGCAGTCCAGGTAGCGACGCGGTTCACCATCACAAAAGAATCCGGCCTGCCGGATAACGTGAAACAGAACTATGTAAACGCCGGAAAAAATGACATTGTCGTCAACACCGTTTCTCCTACCGGCTACCCGATGAGAATGCTCAAAACCTCCCCGGTGCTCAACTATTCGATCAAACCCAACTGCGAAGGACTCGGCTACCTGCTCGATAATAAAGGCAAATGCGGTTATATAGACTCATATTACAGGTCTCTTGAAGCCAGAGAAAAGGGCCAGCGTATGCAGATCACAGACCAGACCTGCCTGTGCACGGGAATGGCGAAATATGACTGCTGGACTTGCGGCGACACCACTTACCGCCTGAGAGAAACCACAAACAAAATGAGCGACGGAAACTGGCAGCTTCCATCAGCGGAACACGTATTCAGGGATTACCAGTTCAGTGAAGATCAGAGAATACAAAAGCCTCGTTCCGAAGAAAAAGTAAACAGTTGACTGCGCAGCACAGGGCGCGGAGCACTCTATTCCCCAACGCAGGTTATTTACAAAAGAACTGTTACATTGATGTATGTGGCAAGTTTTTCGACCGGCAGCAAGCCGGTTTGAATCAACCGGTCCGTCATGAAAAGAAAGGTGAGATTCCTGCTTAAAACAGCATTGATCTTTTCTCTGTCGATGCTGCTGATTTTTCTGTTCAATCAGCTTTATCTTTTCGCTTCACTTGCCGGAAACCTGCATCCCGCGGCAGGGTATGCTGTTCTTGCAGCGGGGATAGGAATCTTCTGTGTTCTGGCTGTCACACTCTTGTCATTTTGGCGGTCCCCTTCTACACCGGCTTTTCCGCAAAATGAAGCTTCACCTTCCTACGATGCCTATGTGCGCTACCTCGGCAAGTCCCAGCCTGCACACCATATGCACCCTGAACCCATAAAAGAACAGAGAGATCAGCGATGGATCAAAACCAACCACAAGCTGCTCGAGGTCGATGCGCTGAATATCACCAAGGAACTGGCGATCAAAAACTTTTTCGTAGGCGCTTTCGCCCAGAACACATCCTATGGCACGACAACGTCATTGATGAACAACCTGAAGCTTGTATGGCGGATCTACAAACTTCATCATAAAAAACACTACAGCAGGAACCTGCTTGCCCTCTATCGGTTCACCTATGAATCGCTTCCTCTTTCGGATTTCAACAAGGAAGAGCTTCCATCGCACATCAAACCTATTATCCAGTCATCTTTCAGCAACACTCTTGCAACGCTTCTTCCAGGCGGAAACCTGCTCACCCCTTTTTTTCTCAACCTTTTCCTTGCCGGCTCCACAAACACCTACCTTACCTGCCTTGCCGGTATTATCAGTACCCATTACTGTCAGTCGCTCTCTGAAGAAGACAAAGCCGAAATAGTCCGTCAAAGCCAGTTCGAGGCATCATTCATGCTTAAAGAGGTTGTCAAAGAGTGCAACCCGATACTCTCGCAAACAATCAGCAACGCGGTTAAAAAAGCCGGGGTGGAAAGCCTCGACAACGTTCAGCCACCCACATCAGGCAGCAACCTTGCCCAAGACATTGTCTCTCACGTTGCACAATCGCTGAAGAACATCATCAAGGAAAACGTCGAGTCGGAGAAAGAAAAACCTTAATCATTAGGGCTGAATAGCTTATTGGCAAGATAGCTTGATAAGCCTTTTTGACTTTTTCCTTTTGAATTTTCCCTTTACCCTCTTAATCCCCTGAAAAACTCCTGAAGGAGACTCTGGGCCTTGTGCTCGAGAATGCCGCCGTACACCTCCGGCTGATGGTTCAGTTCCGGTGAGGCCGGAATGTTCATAACGGTACCGCATGCACCCATTTTCGGGTCATATGCGCCAAACACCAGCCGGCCAACTTTTGCGTTCACGATTGCCCCCGCGCACATCGGGCAGGGCTCAAGAGTCACCGCAAGCGTACAGTCAATGAGATATTTACTCCCGAGAGTAGCCATTGCCGAGGTCAACGCTATCATTTCGGCATGTGCAGTTGCGTCCGTAAGCTCTTCAACCTGGTTATATCCTTTTCCGATAACATGGCCGTCAACGTCAAAAACCACTGCGCCGACCGGGACCTCTTTTTTTTCATACGCCTTGATCGCTTCGCGAAAGGCCTGCTCCATGTAGTAAGAAAGATCCATGCCTCAGATGTGAACGTTTCAAATTGTCCCGGCAAAGCCGGGATGCAGAATTTTATCTAACCGTCATTTTTTGCTATTATAAGCTTTTTGTTTGCCAATCTCATGAGCAATCACCTTGTTGTGCCATTTTTAACAAACATGCAAGACCATGAATATTCACGAATATCAAGGTAAGGATATACTGCGTAAATTCGGGGTTTCCGTACCTAAAGGCATCGTCGCTTTCTCCTCCGATGAAGCAAGGCAGGCAGCCGAGCAGCTCTTTGAAGAACAGGAATGCAGCGTTGTCGTAGTCAAAGCCCAGATACACGCCGGCGGACGCGGAAAAGCCGGCGGCGTCCAACTCGCCAAATCTCCTGAACTTGCACATGATATCTCCCGTCAGATGCTCGGTGCAACGCTGGTAACCCACCAGACCGGACCGGAAGGCAAAGAGGTCAAACGACTGCTGATCGAGGAGGGAATGAACATTGAAAAAGAATTTTATGTAGGGATAACCCTTGACCGCGCGACATCAAACAATGTTCTGATGGTCTCCACCGAAGGTGGGATGGAGATCGAAAAAGTTGCTGAAGAAACACCCGAGAAACTGCTTAAAATACAGGTTCATCCCCTTCACGGGATTCAGGGGTTCCAGGCTCGTCAGGCGGCATTTTTCCTTGGACTTGAAGGCGATAAATTCAAAAATGCCGTAAAGTTCATCACCGCCCTGTATAATGCATACACTTCTGTTGACGCTTCCCTTGCGGAGATCAATCCCCTGGTAATCACCAAAGAAGGCCGAGTCCTGGCTCTCGACGCTAAAATAAACTTTGATTCCAACGCCCTCTTCCGTCACAAGGACTTTCTTGAACTCAGGGACACCAGCGAAGAGGATCCTTTCGAGGTTGAAGCTTCGAAATCAAACCTCAATTACGTCCGGCTCGATGGTAATGTCGGCTGTATGGTAAACGGCGCCGGACTGGCGATGGCAACGATGGACATGATTCAGCTTGCCGGCGGAAAACCTGCAAACTTCCTTGACGTTGGCGGCGGCGCCAGTCCGGAGACCGTAGAAGAAGGCTTTAAAATCATTATGAGCGATAAAAACGTCCGGGCTATTCTTGTCAACATTTTCGGCGGGATCGTACGTTGCGACCGTGTAGCCGGCGGTGTTATTGAAGCTGCGAAAAAGGTTGATCTGAACCTTCCGGTCATTGTAAGACTTGAAGGAACCAACGCCGAAGTCGCCCAGAGAATGCTTGATGAATCCGGGCTCAACCTCATTGCGGCGAACGGGTTGCGGGATGCCGCCCACAAAGTCAACGAGGCCCTTGTGGGGTAAAAAAACACAAGACCCTCGCTAACGAGAGTGATTTGCGTTGGAAAAAAGAGATACATCAAAAAAGAGGAGATCACGGAGAAGTAAAACCAGCTACAGAGGCGCTGTCGCGCCTCTTTCACCGGGTTCAACAACAGACCAGAAAGCACCAGAAAACATGGATCACGTTATCTCAACACATATCAACATGTACGTAACCTTATCATCAAAACGCTGGTCTGTTGCAGAACATTTCAAGCAGCAACACTAACCTAACTGGATAGTAAAAGTACTTGTTCCTACCCAAGCACTTTCATAATATGGGACGACCTTTATTCGTAAACCTTGCGTTCTTTTCGAAAAAAAATAAAAAGCGTAAGCATCACCCTCAGTATGTGACACATGCCTCAAAGTGACAGTAAGCCGGAAAAAGGGATATGCAGTTCCTGTGGCCTCTGCTCGATCCAGGAATGGCCAATGCATGAAAGCCTTCAAAGCTGCGTATTTGCCAACGGATGGCTGGGAAAGAGGGAGAAAAAACTGTTCGGGAGAGAACGGAGCCTGAGCAATCCCGAAGAAATGCGTTTCGGCATTTCGCACGAGCGGTTTACCGCACAGCTTAAAAACCCGCTGCCCGGCGCCCAGTGGAGCGGCATCATCACAGAGATAGCACGGAGGGCGTTCGAAAGCGGAATGGTTGATGGTGTGATCACATTGCATCGCAGCACCGAAAACCACTTTTTCTCAAAACCGGTATTGGCCCTCTCTCCTGAAGAGATTTATGAATCCAGAGGCAACAAGCCGGTGCTCTCCCCTGTTCTCAAGTCGCTGCAAACCGCTTTCAGAAAAAAGCTCAAAAAAATCCTTGTCATCGGCGCAGCCTGCCATATACACACGTTGAGGGATTTTCAGGAAAGATTCCACTACCTGCGGGACATGGATATATACACTGCAGGTATTCCATGTGTCGACAATGTTCAGAGAAGCAGATTCAACTGGATACTCGAAAGAATATCCAGATCCCCCGGCACCGCCCGCCACATGGAGTTCATGCAGGATTTCCGTATCCATATCAAACACTCCGGCGGCACCATTGAAAAAGTTCCTTTCTTCAGTCTGCCCGAGGAACTGTCGAACCCTGATATTTTTCCCGAATCCTGCATGAGCTGTTTCGATTACCTCAACAGCCTGTCGGATATTACCATCGGTTACCTTGCCGCCAGGCTGCTTCCCGATCAGAACCGCCAATGGGTAATCGTCAGAACGGAAAAAGGGAAAAAACTGCTCGACCTGGTTGATGATGAGCTTGAACGCCATCCGGAACATGGCGATTGGGAGTGCAAAAAGTTTGTTCAGGGAACTGCCGAACGCACCATAGAAAGTATGAAAGGGCTGAAAAAATCATACTCTCCCAACAGAAAAATACCGTTATGGCTCGGGCAGGCGATGTCCTGGCTGCTCAGTGTAAACGGTCCGCAAGGTGTCGGGTTCTCACACTACTCGGTTGATTTTCACCTGATCAGGCACTACTACTTTGTCAAATACAGATACCCGGAACAGCTCACCCTGCTCGTCCCCCGGCATGTCCGATCAATTCTCCAGGAGTACAACCTGCCGCTGTAAACCCTTATATGATCAGGAAAAAAAGTCCCGCTTTCTGAACGGCGCGGCCAGCATTCTGAAAAGGATTTTGGTTTTGGTCAACCACTGAATCCGCTGTGCTCTGCCGTTGCCCGCAAGCATTTTTTCACAAAGATATTTCGTAACAGTTTCCACATCATCGGCCATCATATTGTAAAATTTCCTCTTTTTCATACTCTCGGGAGAACCGTCCCCAACTGTCTCCCGAAGAAGATCGGTAACAACCATGCCGGGACTCAGGCTACCGATCAGAACAGGGGAATCTTTAGCTTCATTGGCAAAGGCACGGGTAAAGTATCGCAGTGCGCTTTTCGTTGTACCATATATTGACATACCATCCATGATAAACCCGTCACTTCCGAGCCCTTCCATGTTGTATATTTTTCCACCCCCATGCTCGCGCATGGCGAGAAAAGGAACAACCGTCCCGTGTATAACTCCAAGAACATTGCTGTCAAAGACATTTTCTATTGTTTTCTGATCCAGTTCCCATACTTTCGCGGTCTCATGAGCGATACCGGCATTATTCACCCAGATATCCACCGTGCCAAAACGTTGTACAGCCGTCTCAAGCAGGGTCTCCATATCGCTCCGCTCCCTTACATCAGCGGTGACAGCCTGCAGCCTGTCGCCGAAAGAGGCAAGCTCGCGCAACGCCCTCCGGACACTGTCCTCTGTTTTACCGTTGATGGTAACAAAACAACCTCTCTCAAGAAATCTCTTCGCGAGGCCAAGACCGATCCCCCTTGTTCCACCGGTAATAACTATTGATTTCATAATCCACCTTTTCAGCGTATTCTTATGCTTCTTTAGCCTGTAAGGTACAACACCTGCCCTTCACTCCATGCAGCTTTCGTGAATTATTGTATCCTAAATTGAGCGATTGTCGAGCATGCCGGAGATGCAAGGCACAGGGAATACCGCTGTAGTGATCTACCGCAAGTTCCCTGTAACGAAGCAGATTCGGTATGACCGGCAATCCCGAAGGCTTTTAACAAATGCGGCTCTTTATCAGTTTTTTCTTGCACCCGACAGGTGACGGATAATCACACTTTTCGAACACTATAAAAGACTGTTTTTAATAAACTTGTTATTATTGAGCATTTGTTGAAACGCTCAGTTTAGGTGTATCTTTGTTGCCATATCACACCATTCGTAAAACATTCATGTTTGAAGCCAGAAATGTCCACCTGAGCGCCGGAACAAAGGACCTCCTGATCAATACCTCGTTTCGTATCGGGGATAAAGATCGCATTGGTCTTGTAGGACTAAACGGTACCGGCAAATCGACACTGCTGCGATTCATGAGCGAAACATGTTCCGGTCGGACAGTTATTTCAGAAGGCCAGATCATACGGTCATCGGACACAACAATAGGCTATCTGCCTCAGGAAATCTCTTTTGACGGAGAACTCGAAAAAAACGCACTGCATTACGTGCTTCAGGCCAATGCAAAGCTGAACGAGCTCTTGAAAGCCATTGAACGTATGCAACTGGAACTCGAGGCCCCCGACCAGGACCATACAAGCGTCGAATACCATCGCCTCATCGAAAGATTCAGCGAAGCCTCTCATGAGTTCGAGCGTCTCGGCGGATACAAAATGGAAGCGGATGCAGAAAAAGTACTGACCGGACTGGGATTCAGTCAGACGGGATTCCGGAAAAAAGTCAGGGAGTTTTCCGGCGGCTGGCAGATGCGCCTTTTAATAGCCAGGCTGCTTTTGCAGAAACCGACACTGCTTTTGCTCGATGAACCTACCAACCATCTTGATATCGATTCCCTGAGATGGCTCGAAAATTACATGCTGAACTATGAACATAGTTGTATCATCGTTTCCCACGACCGTTTCTTTCTTGACAAAATCACAACCAGAACGCTTGAAATCAATTTCAGGACAATTCACGAGTACAAAGGCAATTACAGTTATTACGAAAAAGAAAAAGCCCAGCGCTTTGAACTCATGATGGCCAGGTACGAGAACGACCTAAAAAAAATGGCCCATCTGAAAGCGTTTGTCGAGCGTTTTCGCTACAAGGCAACCAAGGCCAAGCAGGCCCAGAGCAGATTGCGCCAGATGCAGAAGCTCGAAGAAGAACTCCAGGCTCCCGAGGAAGACCTCTCCGGTATCTCTTTCAGTTTCCCGAAAGCCAGGCATTCCGGCAAAGAAGTGCTGAAACTTGAACATGTCACCAAATCCTGGCCACAGCCCGACGGTTCCCGCAAGGACGTTCTTAACGATATCAATGTCGAAGTTCTGCGCGGGGACAGGATAGCTATCGTAGGTTCCAACGGCGCCGGAAAGACAACGTTCTGCAGGATCGTCTCCGGGGATCTCGACTACGACGGCAAAATGACTCACGGACACAATGTATCCCTTAACTACTTTGCCCAGCATCAAACCGAAAACCTCAACCCCGACAAATCGGTTCTCGAAGAAATGATGGATGCGGCTCCCGATGCGCAATTGCAGCGGAAAGTCCGGGATATTCTGGGATGCTTTCTTTTCAGCGGTGACAGTGTGGACAAAAAGACCGCCGTTCTGTCAGGAGGTGAAAAATCGAGGTTATCGCTCGCTAAAATCCTGCTGCAGGCTTCGAACCTGCTGATCATGGACGAACCGACGAACCATCTGGACATGCGATCGAAAGAAATGCTGATCGATGCCCTTGAAAACTATGACGGCACCCTCATGCTGGTCAGCCATGACCGCTACTTCCTTGACAGCCTTGTCAACAAAGTCATTGAGATCAAAAACGGCTCTCTTCAGGTCTACCTCGGCGGCTATGCGGAATACCTCGAAAAAGCCGAAAAAGCCTGGGAAGAGGAACGAAAGCGTGAAACTGTTTCACAGAAAAAAGTCTCCAGGGCAAACAAAAAATCCGGTACCGACCGGCAAAAACAACCTGCATCCGGACACAGTAAAGTGAACGCTGAAAAGCTGGAAAAAAAGATCCAGAAACTCGAAAAACAAAAGCAGGAATACGAAACAACAATGGGGTCACCGGATTTTTACTCCCTGCCGGAAGAAGAAACACAGAAAACCATCGACCGCTACCATGAACTGTGCGCGGAAATCGACAAGCTTTATGCAGCGTGGGAATCGGCCGTATCCTAATCCATTATTGTGACGTCACCGGATTTTCGCGGTCCGGGCTCCGGCAACGGAGCCGCACTGTAACCGAAAACTGCTGCCGCAAAGGGTTTGTAACCCTGAGGAAAAACAATACCAAGCTCCTGAAACAACCCTTTTCCTTTCTCCGTAGCATAAAACATCATTACCGAGTGCACCCAGCATGAACCGATATCCAGCGAAGCTGCTGCGAGCATCATATTCTGCATTGCAAGCGTACAGTCATACTGAGGAGCAAGAGCTGCGCTGTCGCCGGTCGCGACGATAAGAGCAGGAGCATGGTAAAAAACACTGAAGTCATCCTTCAGGGCAACTTCACGCAGAGCTTCGATATCCGACTCCATAAAAACGGATTTGCATGAAGTATCGAGTTTTTCAAGTAACGGGAGGTTCTGGATAACTGTAAAGTGCCAAGGCTGCTGGTTCATCGCACTCGGAGCATACCGTCCGGCCTCAAGGATCAGCTCAAGCGCCCCTGCTTCCAGTTGATCCGGTTTATAGGCCCGAACGCTTCTTCTGCCGAGAATTGTCTGGATCGTTTCGTTCATATCGCTCGTGTTCATCGTTTAGTGTCTGCCGTCGATGTTCATGATGCCTCGACAACATCGTAGTTATTGTCCACATGAAGGTCCGCAAGCGGTTTCAGTGACTGTACATGATGATGCTCACGCTCCAGCACTTTCCACCGATATCCGTCAGCAGGCTCTTTGCAGCGAAGCATCTGGTTGATTTTGGTTTCGTGGTAAGTCAGGCTGATAAAAACCCTGAGATCGATATCGTCCGTGCGTATCGCATAGAGCCCGTCAATGATCAATAACTGGATTTTACTGAAATCCGTAAACAATTGATCGATTTCCTCGGTAATAATATCGATACAGGGAATAAACACTCTCTTGTTGTTTCTGAAATCCTCTATGTTCCGGTGCAGGAGCTGCCAGTCGTACTCGTTGAATCCAACGGACTCGTAATCGTTCCTTATCCTGTGCTCCCGACGCTCAAGAGGAGGGACGCGGTAATAATTATCTGTATGAAGGATCTTGACGCGAACATTGCTCCTTTTCAGCAGAAGAGCAAGAGAGTGGGAAATTTCCGATTTACCGGCACCTGACTCGCCGGAAATAGCCACGACAAATTTATAATCGGGTTGCTGTTGTTCTATCTCGCGTCTGTCCACCAGCACTCTGTCCAGTATGACTTTTGCCGCAGACTTGTGCTGATCATTTATCAGCAGAACATCACCTAACATATTTCCTGCACTTCTGTGTACCGCACTTCAGGGTACCGTTTGGAAATATTGACCCTACAGGAAAAGTAACAGATTTTATACCGGATTTCAATGCGAAAAAACATGTTTTCTTTCTTCCTGAAACAGGTCACACAAGCAGCCCCATAAAAAAAGGTGGCCGAAGCCACCTTTCTTGTTTTTTATGCGGAAACAACCATCGTATCAGTTATGAATCCACCTGCTGCGTCTCTTTCGCCCGGCGGGCTTTTTCGATGTATTGTGCCTGGATATCCCTGGATACATTGTATGCCTTTGAAAGACTGTCGGATCTCCAGAGCCTGGCATCAAACGCCATGCAAATATTTCTCAGAAAAGGAATTCCGGCCTCGGTAACCCGGACACCGTTTTCATGCATATCGACAATGCCGTCATTCTGCATGTCTTCCAGACGGAATTTCGCAACATCGAGCTCATCACAATACAGCTTTGGATCTTCCCAGGAGGTTTCTTGCTTGCACATAAGGTTGAGAATGTGACGGCGCAGGACAAGGTCTTCATCAGTCAGCAAATGCCCCCGATGCAAGGGGAAACGGCCAGCATTGACTTCCCGCATGTAATCCTCGTGGTGACGTTCATTCTGGGCGAAAGCATACCAGGTATCGCTTATCGACGAAGAGCCGAGAGCAAGCATCATCTGGGTAGTGTTTTCCGTATACCCCATGAAATTCCTGTGAAGTGTCCCGTTTTTCACCGCCTCATAAAGAGCGTCACCCTCAAGAGCGAAGTGGTCCATGCCGACCTCATGGTACCCTATGGACTCAAGCATCTCCAGCCCTTTGTCATACAGTTCCTGCTTTACGGCGCCTACCGGGAGATCTTCTTCCCTGAACTTGCGCTGTCCTTCATACATATGCGGATTATGCCCGTACGCATAAAAAGCAATGCGATCGGGTTTGAGTTCCATTACCTTTGCAATAGTGTCGGTAACGGTTGCAAGCGTCTGTTTCGGCAGTCCGTAAACAAGGTCGAAATTGACCGATGTAAATCCGATCTCTCTTGCGATATCCACTTTTTCTTTGACCAGCTCATAAGGCTGAAGCCTGTTGATTTCTTTTTGCACTACAGGGTCGAAATCCTGGATACCAAAGCTCATCCGGCGAAAACCAACGCTGTAGAGCGCTTCAAGGTGCTCCGTAGTCGTCGAACGGGGATTGGTCTCGAAACTGAATATGTAGTCGTCCATCCGGTTTACATGTTCGTACAACCCGTTGACCAGCCTGACAAGGTTTTCAGGACTTAAAAATGTTGGTGTACCCCCGCCGATATGCATCTCCTTGACATTGAGCGTGCCCGGAAAAACATCGAGGTACATCTGCCACTCCTTAAGCAATGCCTCAAGATAAGGCTGTTCAAAGGAGTGATCCTGCGTACGATAAGCATTACAACCACAAAAATAGCAGTGGTTTTCACAGTAGGGAATATGAATGTACATGCTGACACCGGTGGCCTCGTTACTATCGTTGAAACCTTTTATCATGGCTTCTTTCCACTGCTCCTGGGTTACTCCATCAGTGCTCCATGAAGGAATGGTCGGGTAGCTCGTGTACCGCGGTCCGGGATTACTGTACTTATCTGCAAGATTTGTTGCCATTGTAATCTTCCTCTACAAGTGTTACTTTGTCTTTTTTCGTACCCGTAGAAAATACACAAAACTCGTCAAAATCATAAATAAAAGGACACCCCATGCATCATGGTGGTCCATCAAGTTTTTTGCTATGACAACATTTTCAGAAAGCTCATCTCCCCTGGTCGGCATACTTATGGGATCCGATTCAGATTTCGATATCATGAAAGAAGCCGCCTCCGTCCTCGATGAATTCAATCTACCTTACGAAGTTTCGGTCATTTCCGCACACCGTACCCCGAACGACCTTGAACAATATGCAACAAAAGCCAAGGAAAACGGGCTCAAGGTAATTATTGCCGGTGCCGGCGGCGCCGCACACCTTCCCGGTGTAACAGCGGCTCTTACGGTACTTCCGGTAATCGGTGTTCCGATCTTCAGCAAAAAGCTGAACGGCCAGGACTCACTCTATTCGATAGTACAGATGCCTGCCGGAATTCCGGTTGCAACGGTCGGCATCGACAATGCCCGCAACGCAGCACTCATGGCCGTTCAGATCCTTGCGTTAGCCGACTCATCTATCATGACGTCACTTGAAGCGTTCCGGAACAAACTTGCCGAAGCATCGCGTCTGAAAAACAGGAGAGTACAGGAAAAACTCAATGCAACCAGCTGACTACTGGATAGAGACACTTGATCTTTCACGGCATCCTGAAGGAGGGTACTTCCGTGAAACCTATCGCAGCAAGACCTCTTACGAGTTCCGCAAAAGCCCGGTTTTTTCCGGAAACCGGGCATACTCTACCGCGATCCACTACCTGCTGACAGGAGACGAATGCTCAAAGTTGCACAGGATCAAATCCGACGAACTCTGGTTTTACCATGCCGGCAACCCTCTCACGGTCTACCTGTTCCACGATGTCGGCTTTATGTCAACGTTTACGCTCGATTCCGGAACCGGAACATTTCAAGGTGTTGTTCCGGCAAATACCTGGTTCGGCGCAAGGCTTGAATCCCCCCCTCCCGGTGCATACACACTGACAAGCTGCGTCGTTGCACCCGGCTTTGATTTCAGCGACTTCAATTTAGCTGATCGTGACTCGCTCACACGAAAGTTCCCGCAACACTCCGGGCTCATCAAAGACCTTACCTGACCTGCCATACCTGTCTTTTCTGTCGGCAACCCGATAAGCCTCGCATCTTCAGGTCCCCCCACCACCTGCATTGAGAAACAACCCGTGCTACTGCAAAAAGACAACAATCTACTTGCGTCCGGATCAGTCAAAAAAACAAACGGATGAAAACTCAGTTTACCTGATAACTGTGAACACTGTTTTGAGCGGAAGGAAGGTAGTTGACCCCGAACCAGCTTACCAGAAGCACGAAGAAGGTCAGCCCGAGATACCACTGCAGACTTCTTTTCCGAACCTTTTCGGTATGAAGATGCAGGTATCCTAGATAAGACAGCCAGGCGATAAACGCCCATGTTTCTTTCGGATCCCATGTCCAGTAATGACCCCAGGCCTCTTTCGCCCAGAATGCACCAAAAAGAAGCCCGAATGTCAGAAAGACAAAACCCAGAACTGCAAGATAGTGGCCGACAGCTTCACTGCGTTCATTGCCAAGCGATCGGTAATCGAGATAGATATTGTGCCATGCTGCAGCTGAGGCTGCCGCAAGAAACACATAACCGATCATGTAGACAATAACATGAGGAACGAACCAAACACTCTGCAGCGCTGGCATGAGCGTTTTATCAAGAATGTCAGGATACGCAAGATTGATGCCCAGGAAAAAAGCCGCCAGCGCCATACAGTAGAATTTCAGCCACGGGATTTTCCATCGGTATTCAACCAGAAAACCAACAAGCGGAATCATCGTTGCGTACCAGAGCCGTGTTTCTCCAAGGGTCCTCAACGGAGGCCTTTCAAGAGTCTGCCAGAAAAGAACAAGAAATACAACCATCACCACGCAGCCCAGACCCATCAGCAGATATGAGGGAACCTTCAGCATCTGCTTTTTCGCGGAGAACAGGTTCAAAACGCTTCCCCCGCCCCAGCAGGCAACAGCAACACCTGCAACTATCGGAAACTCAATCCATGTCATTTTTTGCCGATTTTTTCATTCCCTGCCAGAAAAACAGCAGATTGCCTGCCATAATGAGGTAAAAACCGAGATAAACAGCAGGCAGCCAGGGATCCTTTACTGCCTCGGCAACACTCAACGTCGACCACCTTCCGGCTTTCTCGTCGTAACCGGCCTGATATATTTTCCAGCCGAAATAATCGAAGGGCTTGTTGACTTCAAGTAAAGCAATCTTTTTATCTCCGCTATTGTGCGTAAACATAACCTGTGAGGAAAATTTCTTCGGTGATCCGGGAAGCAGAACAAGAGCGTACTGTCCGACAACAAGATAATTGGAGTCAATACCCGGCCCTGCCGGATTGATCCATCCTGTTTGTTCCGAACCTGCATGCCGTACCCGGACTTTTGCAAAAGGCACCCCCGAAACCGAATCAGCAGGCACAGGAGTTGCGTTGCTTTTGATAACACCATAGGGAACTGTTTCAACAACGTCAACCTCGATATCCTCCCATGAAACCCTCACACCCGGCCTGATCTCAAGCATGGCACGTGAAGCATTCGGCACAAATCGCTCATGTCTGGGGTCATAAAGCCCCAGCATTGGAGCATATTCCTCGATCTCGAAATCATGGAGATAGATAGAAAACGGCAACTCAACCATTGAGTCTGTAGTTCTGTCATACCCGCTGTTGCTTTCCCGGCCTTCGTAAAGAGGAACCGCGAGCCGTTGAAGATCCGAAGAACCAAGCAATCCACAGGTCAAAGCGATCCAGAACCCACCATGAAAAAAAATGAACTGAAGGTTGGCAGTTTTGAATGGGACAAGTTTCTGCACAAAACCAAGACCGAGGTTCACCATAAACACCATGCAGACAAGAGCAAACGGCCACGAAGCAAAGACACGATTGATCCCGAAACCGGCAACAAATGAAGGGCCGTATTCAGGCTCCTGGGGAATAATCCCGCCGATCATCGAAAGAACACCGAGAGCTGTAATGAGGGAAAGCCCGAGAGGAATGCCGCCAAGCCACGTAACCAGAGCATGTTTCCTGAAGCCCACACCGACAAGAAAAACAAGCAGAACAAGCATGGCGGCAATCACAGCATTAAAAGGCCAGCCAGGCACGGTAATACCGGTGCCGCCGCTCAAAAGCTCTACAAAAAACCCTAAAACAACCAGGAAAATTGTTGCGAATCCCCCTTCTTTAAAGCCGAACGGTGCTTCAAAAAGTTTTCTTTGTTCCTGTACCATAACTGCTTCTGTACCTTGCTTTTAATTATCGCAGAAAACCTTGCACCATACCCGGAAATCACCTGACACCATTCAATCATCACCGCAAAAGCGGTTTCAAATCTGCACCACGGCACAGCCATCATTTAAGGGGAGTATCATCACTTCACAAACTGCGCTTCTTTCGTTTTTGCCCACGCTGCACTACCTCTCGATCCATTGGGAAGGATTGTTTTAGCGGAAACGCTCGCCCCAAAAAATGTTGTATTTCTGGTTTCCGCTCCCTTAAGGTCAGTGCCGGCCAGATTGGCAAAGCTGAGATTCGCATTATTCAGCGAAGCTGCGGCCATTTTCTCACCGAAGCTCAAGTCAGCCCCCCTGAGGTCGGCTTTGCTGAGATAGGCACTCCGCAGATCAGCTCCCACAAGACTTGCATCCCTGAGATCGGCTCCTGATAAAGCCGCGGCGAATAGACCGGTCTTTTCGAGATTGACCCCGACCAGCTTTGCATCGGTGAGATCGGCAAGATCCAGGTTTGCATTCTTGAAATCTGACCAACTGAGATTTGCTTCTCCCATTTTTGCCTTGCCGAGAAAGGCTTTTTGCAGATTTGTCCTTGTCATGACAGACCTGCTGAAATCGGTTTCAATAAAAAAACCGCCGGAAAGATCTGCTTCCGAAAGATCTGCATCACTGACCCTGCCCCGGCTGAGGTTTACCCCTTTTAAATTTGCTTCTTCAAGCTCGGCGCCGCTCAGGTCGGCTTCGACAAGATTCGCATCGGAAAAGTTCACTCTTTTCAGTTTCGCTTTGCTGAAGTCGATCCCCTTAAGATTTGCATTCCGAAAATCAGCCATGCGAAGATCGATCACATAACTCGGATTATCTTTTCTGAACTGGTTCCAGGAATCGACACCTTGCTTGATTTTTGCGACCAGTGACGCATCGTATGCGAAAACCGGCATATTGAGGAAAACATGACAGCAAAGCACAACTGCCAAGATTTTCCCGACCGATTTCAGCAGCTGCCACACGAACATGTTATGTAACACCTTCATATTCGCTACCTCGTCAGATTGAACGTGACCGTGGCAGAAGAGCCGTCGGCAACGGTCACCGATTGTGTTCCCGACTTCAGTTTCTCACTCCACACCGCTATCTCATAGGTCCCGGCCGGCACGTTCTCAATGGTAAAACTGCCATCCGCCCCGGTCACTGCAAAATAGGGATTGTCAAGCACGACCACATAGGCCGACATTTCAGAATGCACATTGCACAGAAGATCAACAACACAGACCTTGTCAAAAGTAACGGTCTTATAGCCACCGGGACCAAACGTTCCAAGATTGAACGATTTGCACTCCGTAGGTGAGAACACGTTATGATTCACATTATCGCTGTTCTTGAAATCAACCTTCGAACCAACAAGCACCGGAAGCACGTGAGGCATAAAAGTGAGATCTTTCTGGTCGATCACATAAGGCTTTTCAGGCGCCTTGAAGGTTCCCTGCACATTTTTCAAATAAACCACGACATTTCTTTTGTACTTCACCCGTTTTGTATCTACTGAACCGGTAATAGTCCCCCCTGCAACGGCTTCTTTCTGGCCGATAACAACCACACCTAACAAAACCATCACAAATGCTGCATTGAACAATATCCGTTTCATAGCAAATCCCCTTTGTTTTATTGTTTTAACGTATCCGGACAACAAACAGATAACAATTGTTAATCACTCGTCGAAGACAATGTCCTGATATAATCGACAAGAAACTCCATCTCCTCTTTATGCAGGGTACGTCCCCACGGTGGACAAAGATTGGATTTCCCGACAGACACGCTCCCTTCACTGATGGCTTTATACAAACGAGCATCATCTCTCTCTTCAAAAAACTCTTTCAGGGTGAAATTTGCCGGTTTGGGCTCCAGACCAAATCCGTAATAACGTCCGGCACCATCCCCTTTCTCACCGTGGCAGATCGCGCAATAATGCATGTACAGGCGCTTGCCTTCTTTTGAGGAATACGGAACCTGCTGTTCAGCCGAATCGACATGTTTTTCTTCAGCACTGCAACCAAACAGCAAAAAGATAAGAAGAGCGCCTGTAAGGCCGGGAACAGCTGTACTGTTTCTACTTTTGTTTTTCATCCCCATTATTGATCACTCCTCGTCTCGCTGTTTTCGGCGCCCCCCTGATCCTGTTTCAACGACATCAGATACCGGGTAAGATAGATTCTTTCACGCTCGGTAAATCCATATTTTGGCTCAACATTTTGAGGGTCATACCGTTGCGGATCTTCAAGGTATTTGAACATGAAACCTGCCGTGAGACGGTTGCCGACATCCGAGAGATTCGGACCGACAGACCCTCCTGCATTTCCTATCTGATGGCATGCCACACAACCTTTTGCATCATAGAGCCGCTTCCCCTCAAGCACCTGATCAACAGCACCATCATCAAGGCCAGGCAAAACAACCGGAATATCATCCGTTACAAGATCACTCCGAAAGAAGTTTATAACAGTCTCTATCTCCGAAGCTTCAAGGTTCACCTGCATCATTCCATCCTGCTTGTCAAGATTGAACCTTGGCATCTGTTTGAGCATCGGCCGGATAATATCCGGCTGCCTGAGAAATTTCCTGACCCACCCCTCCTGCAGTTTGCTCCCTGCTATGGCAAGATCGGGAGCATAGTTGTAGCCATGATTTCCTATCTTATGACAATTCAAACACTTGATATCTCTCTCAAGTTTTTCAAAATCACCGGACAAGATGTGTGAGTCATCCTCACCCTCAAGCTCTTCAATTTCCGCATAGGAAGGAACAATAAAACGGACAGGACGGCTTGCATCGGTAAACCCGAGAAGCACCGACGAAATCGGTCCCAGCTCTTCTTCGCTCAACCGGTAATCCGGCATTCTCAGGTCATCTCTGAAGCTTCGCGGCGCCCGCAACTTCTGTTTGACATAGCTTAACCTGTCATGAGGTATATCGGCCTTCATTTTTCCGAAATCCAGAAGCTCAACCGGCTTACTGCCGATAGAAGAAAGTTCGGCGCCAATCTTTTCCGATGACTCACCGCCTGCAACAGTTGCGCCAGCTCCCCTTAATTGGGGAGCAATATCCTGCATCTCCTCCATTCCTTTGAGCTTATGGCATCCAAAACAACCGAATTTCTGAACGAGGGCCTTTCCTTTTTCAATTGATTCAGCCTTTATAGGAACCGGCTCTTCGTATTCCGGCTCGAAATCCCAGTCCTGAAACTCACTGACAATATATTCTACAAGAGCAGCAAGCTCCTGGTCTGAAAAACGGTACCTCGGCATCTTGGTCTCGGGAAAATATTTCTTGGGGTCCCTGATCCAGTTGAACAGCCATTCCTTGCTGACTTTACTGCCGACTTTGCTCAAATCGGGGGCATGAATCTCTGTGTGATTCCCTCCTTTCCCGTTGGTTGTATGGCAGATATTACAACGGGATTGCCGCCAGACCGCTTTACCTTTTTCTGCAAGATCCCAGTCTATGTCGTCATCAGTATAAAGAGTATCATGCCGACTGGTTCCTGTCATACTGAACAGGTAGTCGGCAACTGATTCAGCCTCCTCTTTTGAAAGATAAAACTTGGGCATGCGCGCAGCCTCATAATAGGTCTTCGGGTCCTGCAGCCAGTCTACCGCCCATGAATAATTGATCTTTGTACCTACCTCGGCAAGCACAGGCCCTATTTCACGCAACTTTTCATAGCCGGGAATCATGTGGCACCCGTAACACCCGTACCTTTTTATCAGTTTTGAACCCTCACTGATGAATTCAGCTCCCCGCAATCCCTCTATATCTCCATGACAGGAAATACATGAAGACTGTGTCATACTGCCCTGAAGCATCGGTTCCCTCCAGTGGTTTACCCAGCCATGTGCCTTGTCCGGAGATGTCGTCGCCCGCCCCTGTCCATGGTGACACAAAGTACAGCCATATTCGCTTACCGGATGGTTTTCGAGAAAAACAAAGCTGGCCGGATGCCGGGTAAAAGGTTGCTGATCACTAAGCTTGTAACGACTCTCGATTCCGGCATGACAGGTTATACAGCGATCAGCCTTGCCCACGTCCCTGATATGTATCTGTTTGATTTGCGGAGATATGCGATCATTGCTTTCGATCGCGGCCAGTTTTTCGTCGAGCCCTTTATGCAGTGACTGAATTTCAGCTCTTATTGTTTCAACCTCACCGGTCAATTCATCAATATTTCCCTGCAATGCCTCCTTTCTTTCAAGCAGAGCATTCCTGTTCTCCGTTAATCCCTCTATTTCGCCTTCGAGCTGTTGCATTGTCTTTTTATCCTGCTCTTTCTGATCCCTGATATAGAGATATTCCTTCTCCAGGTACTTCCCTCTGGTTTCCTGCAGTTTTTTCTGATTTTGAGCGAGGGATTTTTCGATTATGCCCACCTGCTCGACAAGACTGGTATACTTCTCCTGTACCTCCTTGCTCTGGAATATGTTGTTTGCTTCATTGAGCCTTGCCTGCAAAGTTTCGAACTTTTTGGAGTTGCCATTGCTATCGAACTCCTTTTTTGCCTTATCATACTCAGCTTGCAGCGCCGCTCCCTTTAACTCCTTATATTCCTTCTGGTACTCTTTCCACGGCCTCAGCTGGATCTCGTCTTTCCATATCACCCAGAAAGCAAGACCCAGAAGCAGCAGGCTGAGGAACGCGAACAGATAAGGGGTATACGAGGACCTTTCTTTCATATTGTTCTGCATAAACTACATTTACAGGTGGAGCCCCGACCAGGCGTGCATTAAATATTAAACCAGGGGGTTACCCAGACGTATTTAACCATCAGAACAAGCCGCAAAAACATTTTTATCGGCAAGGCGAGCATTGTCCAGAATAAAAAAGAGACTGTTATATAGGGAACCATTCCCAGCAATTTGAGAAACTCCGGCTTTTTCTTTTTCCAGTACAAATAGGGCAGAATCATGCCAAGAGCGTAATAAATCGTCACAACGCCTCCGCCGATAAAAAAGCCCCAGCCTGATCTTGACTCAATGCCGACAAGGTTTGTAAGATCCGTTGTGCCTTCGTAGATGACTCTATGGTGATCCCATGCCTCCCATGGCCAGAACCATAACCATCCCGGTCCCCGGAAGAAAACCCCGATAACTATCAGTAGAATCCACAGAAAAAGAAACCCGAAACAGAAAATCAGAATCGCCCACTTTCTCTCCGAAAAAGTGTAATAACCATTTCCTTTGGGATTGATATCTATGTAGGGGATGGCAATCAATCCGATTATAATCAGCGTTGGAAGCACCACACCTGCAATCCAGGGGTCAAAGTAAACAAGCATCTCCTGAAGCCCGAGGAAATACCAGGGGGCCTTTGCCGGATTGGGTGTCAGTGTCGGGTTTGCCAGTTCTTCAAGAGGCGCATCGACAACAAGAGACCAGAACGTCAGGCCGGTAAAGACAATCAAAGCAATAATAAATTCAATCCTGACAAGAGGTTTCCAGGTATCAACCTTGCCATCGAATTCCCCCTCGATCGGCTCTCCGCGCCTTCGCAACGCATCGTTTTTAATCGCCTGCTGAAAAGCCCAGAAGGTAAAAAAGAGTACCATGAGAATCATCACCACAATGGCGATATTGTCAGGCTTTGAAATTATCTCGATAAATGGCCCCATTACTGTACTATCCAGCAAGTTTTAGTTAATTACGGCAACCGCCCGCGTTACTCAGGAATGCGGACCCGAAATGCCCCCGTCCTTTCTTACTCTCCAGAAATGCACCGCCATCAGTGCGACCGCCACAAGAGGAAGGGCAACACAATGCCAGACATAAGACCGCAAGAGCGCGTTCCCTCCTACAGTTGATCCGCCCAGGATCGCGAATCGAACATCGTTGTAGGGGGTTATACCCAGATATTCACTGAATGGCCCTTCAAACCCCAACAGCGGCGTTCCAGCCGCCATATTGGTTCCGACCTCGATAGCCCACAACCCAAGCTGATCCCATGGAAGCAGGTAGCCTGTAAAACTCAGCAGCATGGTTAAAACAAGCAATATGACACCGATCGCCCAGTTAAACTGCCTTGGTGACTTGTACGAGCCTGTCATGAAAACACGAAACATGTGAAGCCAGACGACAATAACCATGAAATGCCCGGCCCATCTGTGCAGATTCCGGAGAAATATTCCATAGGGGACCTGAAACTCCAGGTCTTTTATATCCCAATAGGCTTGATCAACCGACGGATGATAGTAAAACATCAGAAGAAAACCGGTAACCGTGAGGATGATAAATGAAAAGAGAGAAATCCCCCCCATTCCCCAGGTATACCTGAGCTTTACCGCCCCATCCCTTACTTTCACAGGATGCAAGTGCATGAAAATGTTGCCGAAAATCGCAAGAGCGCGATTTCTCGGCGTGTCCTTGTAGTCTCTTCTGAACATTGATTTCCAGATCAGAGACTGTTTGATGTTGTCAAACATTTTCATCGTTGTCTCGCTTTTTCATTATCCAAAGCAAAGGTTATGCATACCCCCGCATTTTTTTCACCTGTTTGCCGTGCATGTCGAGCAGCTTCTCGGAACCATCGGGATTAACCATCGCTATTGCACCCCAGGGACAATCAATAGCGCAAAAATTACAGCTTATGCATAATTCACGGCTCACACGGGCAGTGCCGTTGAAGTTCAATCCGGTGTAGATAATATCAATGCATGCGGCCGGACAAACCGATACGCAGATTCCACAGCCGGTACACTGATCCGGCCTGATCTCCGCCACAGCCTTTTTTTTTGCTGTTTTTTCCGTGTGATGAACTGCCTCTTCCACCTGAAATTAGTTGTTTATACTCTCAAGAGACTTTGAGGATGCATCTGATTGGAGTCCTTGCCCGACATACCTTTGAACTTGATGCTTTTATCAACAAGCAGCTGACCGTCCTCTGCAATGCTGATCTTGAAACGATCCATCGGACGGGGCGCCGGACCCTCGAAATTAAACCCTGAAATGTAGTATCCGCTTCCGTGGCAGGGACATTTGAATTTCTGCTGTGTTTCGAGCCAGTTCGGAGTACAACCCAGATGAGTGCACTTTGCCTCCATGGCAAAAAAAGACCCGTCGCCCTGCCGTACTATCCATGTGCCGTATTTGTTTATGAACTGTGTATTCACCTGTCCCGGCGGATAATCGACCGGGTTGCCGACCTTGAACGTTGTCGGCGGTTCAAAAAGCACTCTCGGATACATGAACCGCACAAAAGCCGCCAAGTTAATACCAATAAACCCGGCAATGCTTCCCCAACCGATTCTTCTCAGAAATTTCCGGCGTTCTTCAGCTTTATCATGCCGCTCTTCAACCTCAGGTTGACCGGTTGTCAGCTCATTTTCCACCATGCTTCAATTAACCTATAGTCGTTTCGGTTATTACACCGTACATAACGTTTTGAAATGCTACCCGACTTGCCGCTTTTTTCCCAAAAACAACCCACAACACTGTTTTTGAGTCCAGTTGCTTGCCATTGAACCGTGAACACCCCAGCCTCACTCGCACATGAGTGGGTTCATCAACAGCGTATATATATTATGGGGGAAATTGCTGGTGATGTGCATGGCACATCACCAGCAGCCTCAGATACATTAAAACGCAAGCTGCGCAAAAACTTTCAGAGTATTGTAATCTGCGTCCTCTGCTATAACATACTCTGCACCAAGCTTTGCATTTGCCCTGAGAAATGCTCCTATACCGGGAATAAACGCACTTGTGTATTCCCTGTCCTCGCCGGTTACTCCCCAATCCTCATAACGCAAAACACCGACAAGCCAAGGGTAAACAAAATAATCCAGCTCTGCGGAATACTGTGTCACTTCGGTATCAATCAGTCGGCCAATCTGGCCAATGGCACGCATTGACCCATATGTCGCCGTGATATCACCACCGACAGCGTTTTTTTCCCCATCGACACCGCTTTCAGAGTTAAAATAATTCACTCCGAGCGTCACTGCATTATCCAGACCGATCATGTCATTGCCCATGGTTCCACCCGATCCGCTCAGCAAACCCGAACCACCGATCTTGTAGGTTGCCCTGATAAACCTGCTGTCAAAAGGATTGTCGGACCATTCGCCTTCACCCTGACCGGTTCCCACAATAAAGCTGTAACCGCCACTGTCGCCGCCTGCAACTCTCAGCTCGACGCCATTGCCGGGGCTCGGCAAAGCCACGGCATACGAGTCACCTTCTCCGTTTGGAGTTGCCGAAATTATTGAAAAAAGTTCCGTGAAACCAACACCGCCAAAAGCAAGGTTCACTCCTTCAGCGAGAGACCACAGCAACTGAAATCCTACTCCTTCCTCACCCGCAGCCCAGTCACCGAGAATCGAGATATTATCGCCTACCGTAGCGGCGAACAGTATCTCAACTTCACCCGGGAGACCCCACTTGTATTTATCATCTATCGCCCGATACTCAAACAGTTCACCCGTGACAAAAAGAGCCAACGGAGCAATTCCGGGAATGTCTGCAGGAAAAATTGCGTTTGGCCATACCTTTTTCCACGATTCCGAGCCAAGGGGGGTTTGCTCAATTTCGGCCTTGTCTTCATCCTCACCTCCCGGCCAGCGGTAACCGTTATTCCTGAAAGCCTCGCCAAACGCGTTTCTTGCAGGATAACCGATGTGACAGGTGGCACAGGAAGTTCCGTATTTACGTGCAAATACCGGTATTGCTTCACTTTCATTGCTCCAGAAAAGGAACGGCAAAGCAAAACATGCCGCAAGGATAGCTACCCAGATTTTTCTCATGGTCATTCTCTCCTCTTTTTTATAGGATGTAAAATGCGCCTGATGGGGGGTGAACTATTCAACGCATTGTTTTACTTATAAAATAGCTAGCGACAATGTCGCATTAACAATTGTTAATGCATTAACAAAAAAAACGGAAACAGGAAAAACCAACGATTAATCCTTCTCCGGTTGCTGCTTTGCCAATGCTGCTTTCAACAGAAACAGATATGCCATGCTCATAACACCGAAAAAACGTTTAAAGAAAAAACCTCCGATTTACAGGCTTGCCCTTGTCGACACAAATCGGCAACACGACGTGAACCGCAACAACTCCATTGGAACATAAAACGAAGTACGGAATTGTACATTTTTGTCCAAAATCCTGACAATCATCATTTCATAAATCTTTGGCAAGTCGCCAGCACAGGAAAGCGCAGGTTTATTGAAAAATGGAGATAAAACAATGAGCCTGCCTTCCCAAGCCCGGCGAAAAGTCACGCAAATCAAGAAAACCGCCAAAAAACAACCGCCCCTGCCAGCATGCACGGGACATGAAATGCCTACCCTCACATATTAACAATAGTTAATGTAACAATTGTTAACACCAAATCCAAAAGCAGCATATATCTCTTTTTTCCATGGACAATTGACGCATCGCCACATACGTGTTGAACCAGACACTTATGCGCAATCAACGCAGGAAAAGCCAACCTGATCTGTACTGTTCAGAGGATTGTCACACAGGTATAACAGAAAAAACGTTTTACCGGGAAGCAGTACCGGAAGAACCGGGGGGCTGCTTTCGAATGATCACGTGATAACACGCCCCTTCTTTTCTTATCTCTTCAACGCTATGCCCCTGCTCTTCGGCAGTTCGGGGAACGCTTTGAAGAGGTTCGCCTTCAGCAAGAAGCACATCGAGAATATCACCCTCCCCGATCTGGGACAGCTTAAGCTTCACCTTTACCATGGTCATGGGACAGCGCTCTTTGGTTATATCGATGGAATGCAGCATGAAATCACGTTTTACAAAAATTAAATAAAAAGAATGTGCCCATCTTTGGAAGCATCGAGGAAGGTGGCAACACCTGCAACACTTTGCACATGGTCGTCAAGATCATCTTTTTTGATCCCGAGAATATGCATTGCCATCTCACACGCGACAAAATCGACGTTCAGCTCTTTGGCTGCATCGATCAGCTCATCGAGCGTAGCCACGTTGCTTTTCCTCATCATACCGGTCATCAGCACAGGACTCGCACCGCCGAAATTCAGCCTGCTCAAGGGCAGGGTTTTCTTGCCTCCCATGAGAAAATTGAAAACCCTTGCAAGAGTCCCGCTGCCGATCCATGACCGGCCTGTTTTTTTCTTCAGAATGTTCAGTCCCCAGAAGGTGAAAAACATCTTTACCTCCCAGTTAACCGCAGCAGCGCCTGTAGCCAGCGTAAATGCTGCAAGCGCCTTGTCAAAATCTCCGCTGAAACATACTATCGAGAGTTTTTTACGTTCCATTGCTTCCTCCCTGTTTTCCGGTTCCGTGCCCTTTATCCGTCAATAATGTCGAGAGATTCTTCGGCAACCTCTTCTTTTACGATCCTGAAAGCCCTGACCTCGGGTTCAGCTGCAGCAAGTGAAACGATGACATAGATCATTTCCGGATCGAACGCAAGCCTTATATCCTCCTGTGACGGCCTTGCCGGTGTTTCAGGATGGCTGTGATAGACTGCAACGGCACGCTGGTTTTTTGCCCGCATTGCCACAACCGTCCTGAACTGTTCTTTTGGATCAAACGAAAAATGTTCACCGGATTGATCGATGTTCTTCAGGCACCAGGCTTCGACAACCGTCCCATCCTCACCACCCAGATAGCCGCACGCCTCTAAAGGCATATCCTGTTGCGCGTGCTCGATGATCCTTTCATATGCACTTCTGCTTATTTTCATACCCTGTATTCTCTCCTACTGTCCATTACTTTTCAAGTCGCAGACCTGCTGCTCTTCATCACGCAGTTCGGTAATTGAAGGCTGCTCCGAGCAAACTGCACATTTAGGGTTTTTCTGCAGCTTGACTTTCCTGAAATGCATAGGCAATGCATCGAAAGTCAGCAATGCATCAGCAAGCACCTCTCCAGCTCCCGTGACGTACTTTAAGGCCTCTGCTGCCTGAATCGTACCGAGCATTCCTGCCACAGCACCCAGCACTCCCGCCTCTGAACAAGTTGGTATCATGTTTTTCGGAGGCGGTTTATGAAAAACGCACCGGTAACAGGCACTCTCTTTCGGAAGAACGGTCATTGTCTGGCCGTTAAATCTCAGAATCCCCCCGTGAGAGAAGGGAATACATTTCATCACGCAGGCGTCGTTTATGAGAAATTTTGTAGCAAAATTATCCGTACCATCGATAACGAAATCATAACCGTCAATGATGCCCTCGATATTTGCTGCATTGACAAACGCTTGTATCGGAACAACCGTGACGTCGGGATTGATAGCCTCCATCTTTTCCTTGGCGGAAACCACTTTGGCCGTACCGATATCATCCGTAAAGTGAATGATTTGCCGCTGAAGGTTCGACACCTCTACAGCATCGGCATCAACAATGCCTATCGTACCGATACCGGCAGCAGCGCAATACATCGCCGCGGGCGCTCCCAGCCCTCCCGCACCGATTATCAGCACCCTGGAATTCAGCAACTTTTGTTGTCCTTCAACGCCGACGGAATCGAGCAGAATATGACGGCTGTACCGTTCAAGCTGCGACTGGGTAAAATCAATCATATGTTCTCCAGACTCTTTTGAATATCCATTATCAAATCTTCCCGATCTTCTATGCCGACCGAAAGCCTCAACATGTTTTCAGCAATACCCATATCCTGACGTTCCTGAACAGGATATTCACCAAATATTGTCGAAGCGGGATGGATGATCAGGCTTTTATTATCATTGAGGTTTGTGGCGTTTCGAATAATCTCAAGGCTGTCGATAAACCGGAAACACTGCTCCTTATCCTCAAGCTCAAAAGTAACCAGTCCGCCAAAGCATCCCTTGAACTGCGCTGAAGCGATTGCATGATACGCCGACGTTGGCAACCCCGGGTAATTGACGGCCTTGACTTTAGCCTGTTCGGCAAGAAACCGGGCGATCTCTATCGCGTTATCGCAACTTTGCTGAATACGCAATGCCAAAGTCTCCAAGCCGAGCGTATTCATCCATGCGTGGTGCGGAGCCATGCAGGAACCGCAATTTCTGAAAACTTCCCTGCGAAGCTTGGCAAGAAAGGCATATTGTCCATACTGCCTGGTGAGCAGTGATATTTTCGGAGATTTTTTCCAGTCGAGCCGGCCGTTATCGATAATGACTCCGCCTACTCCGGTGGCACCACCTGAAATATACTTGGTTGTTGAAATGATCTCCACCGCAACATTGTAATCCCTCGACCTGAACAGGAATGGTGTTGTTAACGTCCCGTCGAGAACCAGGGGAACCCCGGACTTTTCAGCGCATCGAGAAACAATGGAAATATCGGCAACCTCGAGCTGAGGATTGGTTATCGACTCGAGGTACAGTGCCCTGGTGCGTTCATCGATCATGCTTTCGATGGAATCGGGATTGTTCATATCCGCATACCGTATTTCAAGCCCCCAATCCCCAAGCGTCTTTTCAAACAGCGATATGGTGTTTCCAAACAGGTGACGGCTTGAAACGATATTGCTTCCTGACGAACAGAGGGCAAGCATCACATTCGTTATGGCCGCCATCCCGGATGACACCGCTATAACCCCCAGGGAATCGGTCAGCACCCGCATTTTCTGCTCGAAATCCTCTACGGTTGGATTGGAGATCCTGCTGTAGGTATGAGCGGGCAACTTCCCTTCGAATGCCTGTTGAATCTGACCAGCGTTGTCAAACTCGAAGGCAACGGAATCATACAACGGCGGACGAAGGGCTCCGTGCACATCCTTCTTGGAATACCTGGTATGCAGGACCTTTGTGGTAAAACCTTTCATCCGGAGCATCCTCCGCCCATGAAGTACAAAAAATCAACTTCGTCGCCCTCTTTGACAACCCTGGAGTCAAACGCTTCACGTTCAAGAAAATCTCCATTGACCTGAACGGAAACCATATCCGGCATTTCCACCCCCTGATGGGCCAATAACTCGGTCACCGTCATCGTCTCGGGTGTCACCTCTTTTTTTTCACCGTTGATCGTCAATTGCATGCTGTTTTTATTTTAGTTAAAGCCGCCCCCATAGTAATGCTCAGATACCGCTCCCCGGTATCGGGAAACAGGGTTACAATTGTCGCACCCTGTATCCTGTGTTTTTTTATGTACTTTGCTGTCCCACAAGCTGCCGCACCTGATGAAATACCCGCCAATATTCCCTCATCCCGAACAATGCGGCGCATCCACTGCATCGCTTCATCATCCGTTACTGTTATGACATCGTCGATAAGCTCCGTGTCCATTATGGAAGGGATAAATCCTGCGCCTATCCCCTGTATGGCATGCGGACCCGGAGCTTCGCCGCTCAAAACAGCACAATTTTCCGGTTCAACCGCAATGACCTTTACCGCCGGTTTTACCTTCTTGACTTTCCTTGCCACCCCGGTTATCGTACCGCCGGTACCTACACCGGCAACGATAACATCTACTTTCTCATCCGTATCCGCCAATATCTCAACTGCGGTTGTTTTCTCATGAACCTTTGCATTCGAAGGATTATCAAACTGACGCACGACAAAAGAATTTCGAAGTGAAGCATGCAGCTCTTCAGCTCTCCTGATCGCCCCCTCCATCCCCAGGTGCGCAGGCGTCAACTCAACCCTCGCCCCGAACAGAGCAAGCAGCTTGCGCCGTTCGATACTCATCGAGTCAGGCATCACAACTACGAGCTTGTACTTTCTTGCAGACGCAATAAAAGCAAGGGCAATTCCCGTATTGCCGCTGGTAGCCTCAATTATTGTCCCCCCGGGGCGAAGCGCTTCCTTTTCAACAGCATCATTGATCATGGCAAGCGCAGCCCTGTCCTTTACAGAACCGCAAGGGTTAGACTGCTCAAGTTTTGCAAGCACCCGGTTCGTATCGTCTCCGAAAACACTGTTCAGTTCTACAAGGGGTGTCCCACCCACAAGCTCCGTTATGTCTTTTGCATATCGCAATCCACAGAGTCCTTTGAAATTTAAATGTAGAAGATCTGTTTCTGTGAAAATCTCTTCTCCTGAACAAGAAGCTCTTCCAGAGACATGGAAAAATGCTCTCTGACACTCTCTTCAAGATTCCCGAACGTCTGCCTTATCGCTGCCGTATCATGTTCCGAAACAATCTCAAGCGGACCTTCGAGTGCTTCGAGAATAGAAAACACCATAACACTCTGCGGACTATCGGCAAGCTCGTATCCTCCCCTGTTACCCCGGACACTTTTCACCAGCCCGTTTTTAACCAGACGATTAAAAATCTGTTCAAGATAATTTTTCGGGATACCCCTCTCTTCAACAATCTGCCTGATTTGCAGCCGGTCCTTTCCAAAATTGTCCGCAAGATCAAGCATGGCCGCTAATCCGTAATGTGCTTTGGCGCTCAATGAAAACATAATATACTATCTTGACTAACTTTTATAGCTTTAATAAATAAAAATCGGGTGAAATAGTCAAGAATATTTCTCGAAAAGCACAAAAAGCAGGCTGAAACGACAACAGAGCCAACCAAAAGCCCCGATCAAACAATCCATCTCATCGGGTAGCTTTTTTCCGCAAAAGAAAATACGGGTTCCGGACGTAAAATTTTTTATTTAGGAAAATTACTCTATAATTAGTAGCGAAAACCCGGCCAGGCACTCCCTGAATATTGAAAAAGTTACCGTTTCTCAAGGTTATACTATTGGAGAGGTTCTGCCGGTTTTGCAACAGAGCATTGAAACCGATCAATTCAGACCAAACAGCAGGGACGAAACGATGAAGCATGTCGTGATCGTTGGTGGCGGCTTTGCCGGCATCAATGCAGCAAAAGAACTGGGCAACAAACGTGACGTCAGGATCACCCTCATAGACAGAAAGAATTACCACCTTTTCCAGCCTCTGCTCTATCAGGTTGCCATGTCGGCTCTGGGTGCAGGCGATATTGCCGAGCCTTTGAGAAACATGCTTGCCAAGTATAAAAACATCACGGTATTCAAAGGGAACGTTGAAAATGTCGATGCAGAGAGAAAGATCCTGCAGACGGATTTCGGCGAGATATCGTATGACTACCTGATCCTTGCATGCGGGGTCAAACACCACTATTTCGGTCACGAAGAGTGGGAGCAGCATGCTCCCGGCCTTAAAATCATTGCTCAGGCAACCGAGATACGGCGCAGGGTCATGGAAGCTTATGAGGCGGCGGAAAGAGCCTCCGATCCCGTAGAACGCAAGAAACTTCTTACTTTTGTCATTGTCGGAGGAGGACCTACAGGCGTCGAGCTTGCGGGATCCATAGGCGAAATGAGTCGTTTTACGCTCTCCAAATATTACAAGCACATCGACCCGAAACTTACAAGAATATTTATTGTTGAGGCTGCACCGAGAATTCTCGGCACTTTCTCTCCGGAGCTTGCCAGCAAGGCAACCAGGGCACTTGAACAACTGGGTGTGCAGGTATGGACAAACAGCATGGTAACCAACGTCGATGCAAACGGCGTCCAGATCGGCAATGAGCGCATTGAAGCTGCAACCGTGCTCTGGGCTGCGGGCGTCCGTGCAATCGGTCTGGGCAGAAAAATGGGTGTGGAAACCGACCAGTCGGGAAGAATCATCGTTGAAGAAGACCTGAGTATCCCCGGCTACCCGGAAATATTTGTAGGAGGAGACCAGGCACATTTCGCTCACCATACGGATGAGCCCCTTCCCGGCATGGCCCCTGTCGCTTTGCAGCAGGGACATGCCATCGGAAAAAACATTCTCGGTGAGGTAAGAGGCAGAAACAGGAAACCGTTCCGATACCGGGACAAGGGTCAGATGGCAACCATCGGACGAAACAAGGCAATCGTGGAAATTGGCAGTTTCAAGTTTTTCGGCAGCTTTGCATGGCTTACCTGGCTCCTGGTCCACATCTACTACCTCACAACGTTCAAGCACCGTGTTTTCGTGCTGCTTCAGTGGGGCTGGTCATACTTCATGTTCGGACACGGCGCACGCCTCATTGTCAACAAGGAATGGCAGTTTTATCCCGACAAAAAAAACACTGCCACTGCAGAAGAGAGCTGAGAAATGTCATCTGCAAGGAACAGACCGGGAATGTTCAGTAATTGCTCGACGAAAAATGTGATACAATTATTTTCGTCGGTTATATTTCTTGGGTTGGCTTTTTTTATAGCCTTTTTCCTTGAACTCCCGCAGGGAGCACCACGCCAGGATCTGTACATCATTGCCGCCTTGACGGGTTCCTACGGCCTTTGGAGGCTTTGGAGCAGCATTTCGGGCTGCCGCAGACAGTGAGCTGGTACCGAACAGATTTCCAGGCATGGTAAAATTTTACGAAAAACCGGGTTCAAGCGACCAACATCATGCAGTATTATGACTTGCGACATAAATAACGAAATGGAAAAACAACTGTTTTTTCATAACTATGCACGTCTCCCTCTTGCCATCACTCACGGAGAGGGCACATATCTCTACAGTACCGACGGATCACGGTATCTCGACATGATCTCGGGTATCGGTGTCAACGCCCTCGGCTACGGCGACAGCAGAATTGTCGGGGCAATCAGGGAGCAGGCGGAAAAAGTGATTCATGCATCGAATCTGTTTATGCTCGAACCGCAATTCAAACTTGCGGGAAAGCTTCTTGAAATCTCGGGCCTGTCCAAGGTTTTTTTTGCCAACAGCGGCACCGAAGCGATCGAAGCAGCCATAAAGCTTTCAAGAAAATGGGCCTTTTTGTCAGGCAAAGCAGACAAAAAGGAAATCCTCTCTCTCTCAAACTGTTTTCACGGAAGAACCTACGGGGCGATGTCATTAACCGCAAAACCAAAATATCTCGACGGTTACGACCCCCTTCTTCCCGGAACTGCAAATGTTTCATTCAATGATACCAGTGACCTGAAAGCAAAAGTCAACGACAAAACCGCTGCCGTATTCGTCGAGTTTGTTCAGGGAGAAGGGGGAATTCACACGGTTTCTCATGAGTTCATCAACGTCCTGAAAACGCTTCGGGAAAAACATGATTTTTTGTTTGTTGCCGACGAAATCCAGGCAGGATGCGGCAGAACAGGCAAGTTTTTCAGTTACATGCATTTCGATATATCCCCCGACCTGGTTTGCCTTGCAAAGCCGATCGGCGGCGGTCTGCCGCTTTCAGCCGTTATCGGCAGCAGCAAAGTCGAGGATGTCTTCGCCGCAGGCAACCACGGCACGACTTTCGGAGGAAACCCGGTAGCCTGCGCAGCAGGTCTTGCGCTTGTTGACGCTATTTATAAGGATAACCTCATGGAACAAGCTGTTGAAACCGGAAAGTGGATAAAGCAGGCTCTTGAAGCACTTGCTGTCAAGTATTCACAAATAAAGGAAATTCGCCAGTACGGTTTGATGATCGGGATTACCGTCAACCGCGACGCATCATATTATGTTCAGGAAGCGTTGAAAAAAAAGGTACTCGTCAATGCAACAAGCGGTGATGTCGTCAGGCTCCTTCCTCCTCTGACCGCAAGCCGTGAAGAAGCACAACAATGTATCAACTGTCTCGATGAAATCTTCAGTGAAGAAACATAAAGCCGGCACAAAAAAAACGGCTTCCATGCCGCTGGGCAGAACCAATTACCTGTTTCTCGGCATCGGTGTTGCTGTTATCGCCCTCAGCTACAGTATTATGTATCTTGAAAACAGCGCGAAGGGTTTTTTTTCACTGAATATCGCACCGGTAACTCTGGTGGGAGCCTATGCCTGGATTCTTTTCTCGCTGCTTTACCGGAAAAGAACCTGATCGCCGGTTAGAATAGCTACGTCTCAACAAGGTCCCGTAAAACCGTCGCGAACGGTTCTTTTTGACCTTTGCCTTTTTACTTTTTACTTTATCTCAGCGTGAAGCGTATCGGCACGGTTAACCACACCTTTATCGGAGAACCGTTCTGGATACCCGGGGAGTAAGATGAATGCATAACACATTCAATCGCCGAATCGTCAAAAACCGTCTGATCAGACGGTACCCGTTTCATGATCTGTGCCTTTATAGGCCGGCCGGTTTCCGAAATCAAAACACTGACGAACACCTTGCCCTCAATACCCGCACGGCGAGCCATATCCGGATATCTCGGCTTCTTCTGTTTGATAAATGAAGGCATAACCTCACAGGCAACAAACACCGGTCCGCTGAGAACTCCTGCAGAACCTCCGTCTGCTCCGCCCTGAATAGCCTGCTTGATTTCTTTCTGGGTTGCAAGAGTCTGCTCGGGCGGAGCC
>OFES01000019.1_pt1 | contig 93484 bp, 78 predicted proteins | sample 1521151 | NCBI WGS metagenome assembly OFES01 (sample SAMN04272335, study PRJEB24112) | coral metagenome | biome: Coral reef; feature: Shallow seawater; material: Coral tissue | host: Coral | place: China: South China Sea | collected 2014
ACACCGATTGCGAGGGGCCTTCCCTCATCTCTTACGCCGCTTTGCTGCGGCACACGGACGTTGTTCCGTAACTACAATATCTCAGTTTACGCTTGCTTATCAGAAAACCCAATAACCCCATGAGCATAAGGGCACCCTCAATTATCTTAACTTCTTTAGATACGAGCTTTTAACCTGAAAACCGCCAACTCACTCTTGTCAGTCTGCGGAACATAAAGCAAGCTATCCTTGCGGTTCAGGCCGATATCGGCGGGGCCGGGAATATCCAGAAGCTTTGATGCCGTGGAGCGGTCGGGACTGACGGTAAAGACCTTGTTTCCCACCATATCCGACACGATGAATGTCCCGTCGTCGAGAACTTCGATACCGTCGAGGGCTTTGAAGTGTCTGGCCAGTCCAAACGCAACAGGCGCCTTCTCTCCGGCGGGATCGAGTTCGTAAATGTCGTGCGTCGCCCAAGAGACGCCGAACATCTGCTCCCCGAAAAAGGTCAGCCCATTGATTCCCGGCGGAGACTGGATTTCACGCTTTTCACCATCGGGCGCGATAGCGAATATTTTCCCGGCTGCACCATCTGAAACCCAGACTTCTCTGCCGTCCGTGGCCAGATCGTTCGCTCCCGCGAAACCGTCCGCAACCACTTCGAGGCCGTCACCCGAAAGCGTACAGCGCATGACACGGCTGTTGTCCGTAAAGTAGAGAAAGTCGTCGAGCACACACATGCCTTTAGGAGCATTGATTACACCGGATGAAGTGCTCTTGACCAGCGGGGTTGCCTTAACGATATTGTCTTCCCCCATGACCGAGATGTACCCTTTGCCGTCATCCACCCAGTTTTCACCCGGTTTGCAGTCGATGTTCGAGACGTAAACCAGCCCGCTTTCCGGTTCGTAGAGCGCAGACTCCGGCTGACTGAGCCCGGATATCGTCACCACTTCCTCTGCGCTCCAAGGGCTTTCCGCATCACCGCAGCCCGTTGTCAGGAAAACAGCCGCTAAACCGGCCAGTAATAATTTTTTCATCGTGACTGTCTCATTACCTGTTGTTTTGTTTATCTGCCTAACTATTTACTGATTATAGCAATCAAGTATGGGCTTCATGCAAGAATCCAGTCCACAAGCACTTTGGTTGTTGTTGGATGAATGAGATAACCGCCGCTGTGGTGAGGGTTCGACTTCCCTTCCCGAACTGACAGATTGTAGATCTTGTAATCCTTCATGGTTTCCACAAGTCCATACTGCCTCATTTTCTTGTAATCGTCCGAGATTTTCGAATCATGAGAAATGTAGTCGTCCTCGGCTGCGATGTTAACCCATTTGCGGATATTCCAGGGATATTTCCTTGCTCTGCCCGCATCCCGCCCTTTCAGGTGTTCCTGAACGGTTACATCCCCTAAAGGACTGCCCAAAGTCACAAAAAGATCAACCTTCGCCTTCCAGTAGTCGTGCCATTCACCGTAATGGCTGAACTTCCAAAGCGTGTCGTATGAGATCATCGTTCCCAGTGAGTGTGCCACAATCGCTGTACTCCCTTCACGGTCAAACGCAAGTTTGAGAGGCTTTATCATCTGGCGCCGGACTTCAGTGCCGAAAATGCTCCTGTCGCTAAAATTCCAATACTCTTTCATGTCGGGCGCAACCTGGGCAATCAGCGCCTCGCTGAGGTTGAAAAAGTTCAGGATGGGGGAAAGGACATCCGCCACACCCTCTTTGAACGACTCTTTACCTGGAAGCTTGTTGTAGTTTCGTTTTGTAAACTGACCCGCCGTATATCCTTTAAGCTCTTCCAACGTTATACGGCGGGAATCCGAATCATCTACCCTGGACTTCTCAAAAGCCTTTTCTAAAAAACTGTTGTTAATATCGCCGTAATAAACAAACTCGACCTTGACTTCTCTGAAACGTTTATATGCTTCGGTATTATCCCGTTTGAGGCCGCTTTTGATAGCATCGAGCCACAGGCTACGGAGCGAAGGTTTCTCCGGCTTCCAGCTCCGGCCGTGGATGAGAAGCAATGTCTTGTTCATGGGAGTATTGGTTGGTATTTCTTTAATTTCGGACCATGACGAACTTTCATCACGAAAAAAACATCGCAAACTGAACAGATGTCAACAGAAGGCCCATCACTCCCCCAGCCACGACCTGCATCACTGTATGCCTCTTCAAGTAAATCCTCGATAGTCCGACAATTATGATCAGCAGATAAAACGGGTAAACAACCGGACCGAATGCAAAAGTCAACGCCACCAGCGGTCCGGCAACACCTGTAGTGTGAACACTGACTTTCCACCACCTGGTAACAAGCAGCACAAGCAATGTATTCGAACCATAACAAAACATAAGCCCCTGAACGTACACAGAAGCGCCGGAAAACAACAACACAAGAAAACCTGCGAAATAACTGATTATACTGAAAGCAAACGGATTCAGCCGCTTCATTCTTTCAGTTATATCGACACTGTCCAGATACCCCTTTTTTTTCAGATAGAAAATATATACATAGGGAATTATCATCGAAAACAACAGAGCGGTAAGGAAATAAACCACCTTCATCGCAATACTGTTTCCTTCTGAAAAAAGAGTCAACAACAAAAACGCAATCCCTGCATTTGTTATCGGATGAAAAGTAATGGAAACAGATTCAAAAATCCTGTCCGGCTTTGGCTTTTCCATGATGACGTAATAATAAAGAACCATCAAAGGTTTACCAAAAAACGACATCTGTTGTCCCGAAAAAAACCAGGCCATCACGACATTCCCTTCTATACAAAAAGGGGTCTTTCAGGTTTTTCAAAAACAGTTCGATGATCGTTCATGCATCGAGGTTCACAACGGTCCTTCCTCTCAGTTTTCCTGCAAGCATTTTCTCGATTGTTTCCGGTAATTCGCCTAATGATATCTCGCGGCAGAGTTCCGTGAGATTATCCGGTTTCCATTCCAAGGCAAGTTTGTTCCAGACCATTTCCCTATACCCCATGGGATAGTTCTGTGAATCAATGCCAATCAGTGAAACCCCTCTTAAAATAAAGGGATAAACGGTAAGATCGAGTTTTGGTGAGGCGACATTCCCGCAACAGGTAACGACACCCATCGGTTTGGTTGATTTGATAATAGCAGCAAGAATACTTCCGCCTACTGTATCTATAGCACCGGCAAATTCCCCTTTCAGCAAGGGGTGGCGGTTTTCCTCTTCATATTCCTGACGCGCAACAACCTCGTCAGCTCCGAGTTCAAGCAGAAACCCGCGCTCCTGCTCTTTCCCTGAAATGGCCGACACGCTGTAGCCCAACTTTGCAAGAATGGCTATACTCAGCGCACCAACGCCCCCGGTCGAGCCTGAAACCGCTATTTTTCCGTCTTCCGGCCTTACTGTTTCTGTCAACCGCAACACCGACACTCCCGCCGTCAAGCCTGCCGTACCGAATATCATAGACTCTTTTGTTGTCATACTTTCAGGCAGCCTGACAGCCCATTCCGACGGAACCCTGATATATTGCCCAAACCCTCCGGCTGTGTTCATCCCGAGATCATAGCTGGTAACGATAACGGCTTCATTTTCTTTGAACTTCCCGGAACTATCGTTCACAACCGTTCCGACGGCGTCGATGCCGGGAGTGTGAGGATACTTTTTCGTCACCCCTTTGTTGCCATTTGCAGAGAGGGCATCTTTATAGTTCAGTGACGAGTAATGAACCCTGACCAGCAAATCATTATCGGGCAACTCATTTACCGTTCTTTTCCTGATTGCTCCGGTGAATACCCCCGCATTTTCTTCTACCACAAACGCCTTGAATTCAATCGTTTCCATTGTGTTTTCCTGTATTGAAAGTTTTCAGCATGGCCCACTGTTATTTTTTTGTCTTGTAAACAAACGATTTCCAACGCTCCTCCTCAACGCCTGCTCCTACCATCTCGGCTCTTGCAAGTGCAAAAAAGAGATCGGACAGACGGTTGACATACACAGGAATAGAGGGATGTACCGTATCCTGCTTCATCAGACGCACAAGCAGCCGCTCACCGCGGCGAACCTGAGTCCGAACCACATGACAGAGAGCTGAAATTTCAGTTCCTCCGGGAAGTAGAAAGCAGTCTGAAGGACCGGACGCCTCCTCAAGTTCATCGATCCAGCGTTCACACCACTCAGCCCCGTCAAGGGGCAATGCTTTTGCGTTCGGTTTGGAAGCATCCGAAGGGGTTGCAAGGTGTGACATCATGTTCATAAAGACAACCTGTATATCTTTCAGACGATGTTGCCATGCATGATCCACCGGAAGCCTCGATCGCAACAAACCGATATACGAGTTGACCTCATCAAACGTACCGTAGCATTCAACCCTCACGTCATCCTTATCCACCCTCTTTCCACCAAACAGAGCCGTTGTTCCTGCATCACCTGTTCTGGTATATATTTTCATTGTTTTCTCTTGTTTAACCTTTTGCTTTTTAACTCAGTATCAGCAGATCATAATTCCTCAGCTTCCGAGTTCCACTTTCTTTTTCCTGCTTCCTTTTTGAATTTTGACCTTTTACTTTTGACCTTCCTCTCCTGCCTTCTTTCTTCTTACTTTTGCCCTTTGCCTTTTTACTTTTGACTTCAGAGATCCCCCTTCAGTTCCTTCATCAGCTCATGCAGATTTGTCCAGGTTTTGGCTCCTTCTTCAAGAAGCTGCTGTACAACCGTAACGGCCTGTTTTCCCTCGGTGTAATCGCGATCGGCTATACCCTCGGCTATCCAGACCTTTTTTCCTGCCTTAAGCGCATCTTTCGCAAGCCTGAGGTTAACGAGATTACCCGGCCCAAAAGGAACATCGCTTACAACAAGAAGATCTGCATTTGCAGCTTTTGTCGCCGCCTTTTGAAAGGCCTCTTCGCCGATTGCCGAAAAAGGTTTTTCAAGCACTGCATCGACCCCGAGAGCACGTGCAGCCTCGGCATCCGAATCCATTGCGTTCAACACGCCGCTTGTTATGCCGAACCCTTGTAGGGAAAAGCGCCGGAACAGCTCTATACCGGTTCCCCCTCCGGCAACAATATGAACAATCCTGTGTTTTCCCCCTGCCCCGTTAAAATTCTCAAGCATTCCGGATACATGTATTGAACCGGTAAGAGGGTCGTGCTGAACTTGCAATTCACAATCATACACCCGATCAAGAATTTCCGGGACAAGTACTTTTTCAGGTCTGCCTTCGGAAAAAATCCGCCCTTCGCTCATAAGAATCAGACGGTCAGCGATTTCTGCCGACAACGAAAGGTCATGACTGACAAGAACCACCGTTATCTGCTGTTCCCGGTTGATTCTCCTCAGAATGCGCAGCACCTCGTAGCGATGATTGATATCAAGATGAGCGATGGACTCGTCAAGCATAATGATACGCGGCTCCTGCGCAAGTACCATGGCCAGAATCACCCGCTGCTGCTCTCCTCCGCTCAGTTCCATAAAATAGCGGTCTTTCAGGTGCAGCACATTGGTATAGATCATCGAACGTTCTATAACCACATAATCCTCTTCTGAAAAACCCCTCCATGGAGCTGACGAGGCTGTACGGCCATTCATTACGATCTGACCGGCAGTATACGCCATGGGGGATTCAACTTTCTGGGGAACCACTCCTATGAGTTTTGCGCGATTTACCGGGCGTATCGATCGTATATCCTTACCGAAAAGCAGCACCCTGCCTTCCACCGCTTTCAGCAGCGCCGCGGCTGTTTTCAGCAACGTGCTTTTGCCACAACCGTTAGGGCCAATCAGGGAAATGAACTCCCCTTCCCTCACATGAAAACTGATATCGTCAAGGACCATACGGCCCTTGTAACCAGCTTTAACGTTTTCAAATGTCAACGCCGCAGCACGTCCCATATAATCCCGTTTTCTGTGAACTGCCTCATCCTATCCATGTACTTTTCATTTTACGCTGAAGAATCAGCAAAAAGAAAGGGCCTCCGGCTAAAGCCGTTACAACACCGACAGGGACTTCTATCGGGGCAAGCACCGTTCTGGCAAAAGCGTCACAGACAGCAAGGAAAGTCCCTCCTCCGACAGCAGAAAGAGGAATCAGCCAACGGTGATCCGGTCCGAACATCGCCCTTGCAACATGCGGCACAATAAGCCCGACGAACCCTATCATCCCCGCCATTGAAACTGCAGTTGCCGCCATCAGCGTCGCGCAAAGCAAACCGACCATAATCACCACATCGGCATTGATCCCCTGATAGTGAGCCATCTCGCGGCCAAGCGTCAAGGCGTTCAATCTGGAAGAAAGGAGCCACGCACCGCCAATACCGGACGCGATAAACAGGACAGAAACAAGACGCTGGCCTCCCGGCACAGGCTGCAGGCTCCCCAGCATCCACCAGACAACATTGTGCAGCCCCTCGACACTGGCCATGGACACAAAAAACATGATCAAACTCGAACAGATGGCACTGATGATAACCCCGCTGAGAATAAGACTGTACACCGAAGGCCCCCCCCCGCTGCCTTTGCTGGCTATGCCGTAGACAAGAAAAAGTGTTGCTACCGCCGAAACAAATGCGGTTAAGGGAAGACTAAGTGGAACGGCAGCAACAACCCCGAAAAGAATAGCCATCGTCGCTCCCAGTCCTGCGCCGCCACTGACCCCGAGCACATAAGGCTCTGCAAGAGGATTACGCAGAATCGCCTGAAAAACCACCCCGGAAACAGACAATGCCGATCCTACAAGCAATCCCATGACAAGCCGGTTGAACCGGAGAGCCATGATTGCCTTCCCCACCGGCTCATTAAAATCCGGCAACATCACACCTGTCGGTCCAAAGAGAAGCGAAAGGCCAAGAAGCAGAGGAACAGCAACAAGGAAAAGTACAATTCTTACAGCCGGTATGGTATTCAGTCCCTGCATTACCGTCGAACGCATGGTTGTATTCTGATATTTTTTCAAATTACGCCCAATATAAATAAGTGCAACAAGAATATTCGCTTAAAGCGTTCCAGGCACCTCGCATCCGGGGCATGAATCATTCAGCTCAGGGATATGCCACTTTGGCCGATACGTTCAGGTTTGAACAACAAAACGCAAAAAAAGCCCGACAGCAAGAAACAGAAAAGCGCTCAACACCATAAGCCTGATTGCTTGCCTCAGTGTGCCGGTGGTGCAGCCGGGCTCCTCAATCCCGAGATATGGGTGTTCCTGCCTGATCCCCCCATAGTATCGCGGGCCACCGAGCCTTACCCCAAGTGCACCGGCAAACGCCGCTTCCGGATACCCTGCATTCGGGCTGGCATGATGTCTTGCTGTACGTAAAACCGAACGAAACACAGCATACCCGTCAAGCCGCAGGATCCAGGCGGCAAGACCGACAACCGGAACAGTAAAACGCGCCGGCAGGTAGTTAGCAAGATCATCAAGTTTAGCAGAAGCCCATCCGAACTCCAAATATCGTTCATTTTTATAACCGAATATCGAATCAAGCGTGTTTATCGCCTTATAGGCCATTGCGCCGACGGGCCCGAAAAGCAGAGCATAAAACATTGGAGCGGTTACACCGTCAACCGTATTTTCAGCAACGCTCTCCACAGATGCCCGAACCACGTCACTCTCTTCCATCCCCCGAACGTCACGCCCGACAATCATTCCGACCTTTTCTTTCGCAAGCTGAAGATTACCCTGTTCAAGCGCAACCAACACTGCACGGGCATGCCGGGCAAGATCTTCGGTTGCAAAACAAAAATACAGTACCGTAACCGACGCAACAATCCCGAGTACGGGATGTGCAAACGAGCACAGCCAAAGCACACTCCACGTACCTGCCGCTGTTCCGCAAACAACAACGGCCGCGGTGACAACTCCGGCGAACCGCAGGGAAATCCGTCTGAATTTTCGCAACAGCGTTTCGGTTTTCATTGCCAGCAAGCCGATCATTCTGACGGGGTGAGGCAACTTGCGAGGGTCTCCCAGCACAAGATCAAGCAGAAAAGCAGCGATGAGCTGTAGTTCCGGGAAAACATTCATCTCACAACCGTATCAATCTTTTCCCCTGCGAGCATAAGCTGTTCAAGCAAATAATCGTTTTCTTCCGGCTTACGAATCGCGAAACGGAAATAGTTGTCAGACAAACCGGGAAAATTTCGGCAGTCACGAACATGGATTTTCCTTTTGATGAGATATTCCAAAAGACCGTCAAGACCTGACCTGCCATTCCACTGAGCAAGAAAAAAGTTTGCGCCATGCCCTTTCAGGGAAATCCCGGGGACCTTCTTAAGCCGTTTAAAAATCTTTGCTCGTTCGGAAGCAATTATCGCTCGAACTTCACGCTCATAGTCATCGCACCCGAGAAGACCCCTTGCCACACGCTCGGCAACAACATTGACCGTCCAGGGCTCCTTGTATCCCAGGAGAACCCGAATAACATCAGGATGGGCAATTACCGCACCGAGACGCAACCCCGCCAACGCATAAAACTTGGTGAGAGAATGAACAACAATGACATTTTTCAACGCTCTGACTTCTCTCATCAGCGACGAACCGGGAAAATCGTCTACAAACTGGATAAAGGCCTCGTCCATAACAAACCACTTATCGTGGAAGCGGCTTGCAAGCGCCAGAAAGGTCTCTTTCGGAAACCTCGTCCCTGTAGGATTATTCGGATTGGCTGCAATAAAAGCATCAGCTCCATGCAGGTTTTCAGCAATCGTATCAATACAGGGCAAAGCAAACTGATTGTGCTCTTCCAGGCTCAAATAGGTGACGCTTCCTCCTGTAATCCTGCAGGCTCTCTCATAGTCGAAAAATGAAGGGGCAAGCACCAAGGCTCTTTTTATTTTCAATGCCCTTGGAAGAAGATAGATCCCCTCAATGGCCCCGTTAACAGGCAGCACTGTCTCACTATCCAGATCAAATCTCGCGGAATAGAAATCCCTTATTCCCTTCCCGTCGATCGATGGATACTTTTGCACACTGAAGGTCTCGAGCGACGCTGTCGTGACCGGCGGGGACAAAGGACTGACGTTAACACTGAAATCAAGAAGCCCGTCTCCGTCAAAACCGAACCTCCGTTCAGGCGCTCCTCCATGCTCATGGAAATAAAGATTGTCTCGGGCCATAGTTACACAGACCTAATTCCACACTCTATAATCCTGTACACCGCTTCCATATCAAGATGTTTCTTAAAATGATCTGCAAGCTTTTCATACTCATGATTCTTGTCCGGCATGGAACCATTGGAAACAAACTGCGGCCTCAACAAACGAAGGAACCATTCCCTGAAATCCTTTCCGTCAAAAATGCCGTGAAAGTAGGTGCCCAAAACTTTTCCGTCAAGACTCATGACCCCATCGTTGTCACCGGCTGGAACATTGTTCCTGAACGACACCTGAAGCAGAGGATATCCTTCTCCAACGAGTCGGCTCTCCCCCATATGTATTTCATACCCCTCGACCTTTATGGCCTCGTCGAGCAAACATCCCCTTGAATTGAACAGTTTTTTCTTTTGCCGAAGCACTGTTTCTACAGGAAGAAAGCTAAGCGCGGATGACTCACCGGCAGGCCCTTCGATACTGTCGGGGTCTGCTATCACCGTCCCAAGCATCTGGTAACCGCCGCAAATTCCCATTATAATTTTCCCGCTCGACCGGAATTCTTTCAGCCTTTTGTCCCACCCGCAGGAAAAGATCCAGTCGAGATCCCCGCGCACATTTTTAGATCCGGGAAGAATGACCGCCTGATAATCGTTCAAGTTTTTGGGGTAATGGAGGTAATGAACCTCTACATCGTCGTGAGAATCGAGTATAGCAAAATCGGTAAAGTTCGAAATATGTGGAAAATAGATTATTGCAATGCTGATCTTACCTGGATCGGGAGAATCGACAGGGTCGACAACGGCCTGAAGGGGCACCGCATCTTCGGCATCAATGGCAATTCCTCTGAAATATGGTATAACACCGAGCACAGGAATACCGGCAAGCTCCTCGATAATGCGGATACCGTCGTCGAACAGGGTTGCATCCCCCCTGAAACGGTTGATGATAACACCTTTTACAAACGCCTTGTCCTCAGGGGGAATCACCGAAAGCGTCCCGGCAACCTGGGCGAAAACGCCGCCCCTGTCGATATCCGCCACAAGTATGACAACCGCATCGGCTTGTTTTGCCGTCTTGAAATTCACAAAATCGCGTTCGTAAAGATTCATCTCGGCGCATGATCCCGCACCTTCGATCACCAGCAGTTCATGCCGGCTCCGAAGCTTTGCAAGGCTGTCAAACGCTTCTTCAGCCCAGATTTCAGTGTTGCCGAAATAATCGCGTGCTGAACGGTTTGCGACAGCTTTCCCTTTCAACACTACCTGCGCACCCGTATCGGTATTGGGCTTCAGCAGCACAGGGTTCATATCGGCGGTCGGAATGGCCCGGGCAGCTTCGGCCTGAACAATCTGGGCACGGCCTATTTCCAGACCATCCGGAGTAACGCCCGAGTTATTGGACATGTTCTGCGCTTTGAAAGGTGCCACATCGAGGCCTGCATTACTGAAAATGCGGCACAGGGCGGTTGCCACTATGCTTTTTCCAACGTCAGATGCAGTACCGAAAACTGCAAGATTTCTCATAGCAAACAATTATTCAACCACCGAATAAAAACATGACCACGTTGAAACGACAGAAGCTGACCCTGCTGTTTGCCGGCCAGCTTCTGCATGTTTATCTAAAAGAATAACATTTTTCGTCGCCATCACAAGACATCGTCACCATCAGGAACAGCTCCCTGAACCACTGATGCATGATGCCATTCAGATATCAAACCGTAATCCCAGGGTAAACGCCCTGCCCGGCATCGGGAATCCCAAAACATACTCATAGTTTCTGTCAAACAGGTTCTCAACGCTGCCTCTTACAGTAACACTTGAAGATTTCGAATTCCCGAGCGGGAATTTTTTGGCAAGCGACATGCTCGCAACGCAGAAACCGCCTTTGGTTACATCTTTGGCTGGCCAGGAACTCCAGTCCTGAACCTCGGTTTCACCGAAATAAGCCAGGTTGAACATTCCGCTGAACCCGTTGGCGTCCCGCAGCCTGACACCTGTCGAAAGGTTCCATTCAGGAATATAGCGGATAACCTCATCGGGACTGCCATCGTCAAAGTGCTTGTCATACTCCGTGAGATACGTACCTGATGCATATGGCTCCATAAAGAACCGGCTGCCGGCAAGGGAAACAGGGAAAACATAGGATATCTCGCCCTCTATACCGGTAACCGTCGCACTGTCCTGATTTTTCCAGGACAACACATCAGGTGCAATCTCCACCTGCTCGATAAAGTTATCATATTCGGTCGTGAACACTGTCAATGATGAGGTAAAACCGTCAACACTGACCTCTATACCACCATCGACAGTATAACTTTCTTCCGGTTCGAGATCCGGGTTCCCCATATAATGCTTTGTTCCCAACCAGTTGTCAACAACGTAATCAGCCGCAAGCTCCTGTGCATCAGGTATCTGGAAACCTTCGCCATATGATGCGCGAAGCTTGACATTATCGGAAACATGATACGCTATCCCAAAACTCTTCACAAAACTGTCCGAATCCTCCGATGTCTCAGGAGTGGTTTCGTCCCTGTTGTACTTTACCGTGTAGTCGTCATACCTCAATCCCGCCGTCAGCACCAGACGCTGATCGAATAACAAACCTTTTACCAATGCAAAATAACCCATGTCGTCGTACTCGGACTCACGAGGGGTATACTCGTTTTGCTCAAGATCATAGTTCATCCAGTCAACACCTGTTGTCACTGTAAAGTTCTTTTCAACATAACTGACCTGGGCCTGTGCACCTTGCTGGTCGGTAGATTTCTTGAAGGGAATTCCGTCATCCCAGAATGTAGGATTGCTTCCTGTAGGATCATACCACGCATCCTTGTCTTCACCAACAAAATAGCGTGCCATCCAGGCGAAACGATCGTCAGCCGTTTTCCCGGTATAATTGACATCAATGGAGCGATTCCTGGTTTTCTTGTAGTCGTCACGGTCATTATTTGCAAGCTCATCAGGAGTCCCTGCCTTGTCAACCTCGAAGTGCGTGTAGGTCAGCCCGATCCTGTTTCCCGGATAAAACTCGTAACCAAGATTAACACTTCCGCGAATATCATCATCATATCCTGTATTAAAATACTTCTCGTCCTCACCGGTTTTATAGTCACCCATGTTGGCTATGGAAACCGTGGCAGAATAGTCAAAATCACCAAGGGTACCGGCTACACCACCGGTCGTTTTTTTATAATCAAAAGTTCCGACTTCCTGTTCGGCAAAAAAAGAAGGCTTCCCTTCACCTTTTCTTGTTATGACATTGATTACCCCACCTATCGCCGCCGAGCCATACTGTACAGCGCCAGGCCCTCTTATGATCTCGACTTTCTCGACATTGTCCGTCATGAGCTTTGCAAGGTTCCCGGTACCGGCCCTCCTCCCATCAATCAGAATGAGAATTTTGCCTCTCAGGTCGTTACCGTGGGAGTCGCTTCTGAATCCACGGATACCTACGGAAGTCAATACTCCCGGATACTTCTGAATATGGCCGATACTTTGTTCAGCAAGCAACTCACCAAGGTCCTGTGCCGGGGAATCCTCAATCTGCTTCCTGGTAATAACAGTAACGTTTGTGGTGACCTCTTTTTTCAACTCCTCAAGCCTGCTGGCGGTTACCACAACCTCTTTACCGGTATGGTTCATGGTTTGCGAAGTGTCCGGTGACACCTCAGCCTTAACCACACCTGTTGCGAGCATGCCTGCCGCAACACATAAAACAAATTGCTTTTTCATTGTGCAATCATGTTTAATTCTTAAAAAAAACTGAACATGACTGGAGTTATACGCATGGAGCAAATGCAAAGAAGGACTTCATTTTCTGTTCAGGAAAAAACTTCAAAAACTTTTGGAGAAGCACTAAAACCAAATTTCTCAAAGAATAAAAATCCTGAATGAAAAGAAACCGCATTGCCTGACTATAACCCGTAGTCGTGTTGTGCAATAGCGTCACTGGCAGGTCTCCTGACTTTAAACGGATACATCCGTCACGATCTTCCCGTGGATTTCCAGGGTGGAAATCATAAACACAGTGATCGTAACGCTTCTGCTCATGCACCATGAGGCCATGTTGCATTATGCAAAAGTTACCGTTGTAACAGTTGCGGGTACAGTGTACGAATCTCACGTACTTCCCTATTCTCCGGCTTTTAAACCGGCACCAGTTATCTATGAAAGAACATTTATGAGTTATTATATAAGCATTTTTCACCTGCAAACAAAGCAGTTTGTTACTCACTACCCCCAGGCATTTTCCATTTTGTTTTCCAGTTTTCAACGTCTTTGCGCGTAATAACATCGATGCGTCCACCTTGGTATTCCTCTTCAACATCCCCAATACGTTCTTCAAGATCCCCTTCAAGGCCCAGGGCTGCCGTACGCACTTTTTCAAGCAGATCCTCACGAGCCTGCCAGAGCCCTCTTGCCTCGGCCTCGAGCAATCGGCGGGTTATTTCCTCGAGGGCGTAAGGATTGTTTTCACGTATCCATTCCCTGTTCTCTTCGTTCTGCACGTATGTTTGAACTACACTGTCAAAAAGCCATGTTTCGACCTCTTTGGTGGTTGCGCTCCATTTGAACAGATTGTTGATACACCCCGCGATCCCCTGCGCCCCCTGAAATCCATGTTTTTTCATGGATTCTATCCATCGTTCGTTCAGCAGTTTGCTGCGTGTCGAACGTTCGATTTCCTCTTTGAAATCACGGATATCCGGCTCTCCCGGCACTGTGGTGTCGGCCCAGTACATTTTTGTTTTCCTGCCCGAAAGTGTGGTTGAGGCTGCCGCCATACCCCCTGCGAACGAAGCGTAGCATCCGCAGTCAAGCGCATCATATTCGGGTGAAGTTTGTTTCATGTAGGAAACTTCGACTTTTGTGAGTTGTTTCGAAAGAATGTCATGTGCCTTCAACCCGAAATCTGCGGATGACGCACCATAGGCATAACCGGACTGGTTTATGTATGCTTCAGCCAGATCGCTGTCGTTCTCCCAGGCTGAAGCATCGATCGCCAGCCCGACGCCTGAACTGTAAGTGCCGGGAGCTGAGGAAAAGACTCTGAACATGGCGAGACGCTGCATTTCTTTCTCGTTCAACCGCCCGGCCATTTCCCGTTTTAACGTTTCGAGCTGTTCCCGGGTATGTTTTTTCACCATATTTCTTTCAAACGGCTCTTCGAGAACGCTTACCGTTGCTACCGCCTTGTCGAGCAGTGCGATGAAATGCGGCACCATATCCCTGACTATCCCGCTGGTTTCGATCGTTGCGTCAACACGGGGACGGGCCAGTTCAACACCGTCAACCTCTAAAGTCAGCTCCTCAAGGCCGGCTACATCAACCCCGCTGATTCGCCCGTTCGGCTTGCGAACCGGATAAACACCCATCAGCCAGAAAACCTGGGCAAGCATCTCGCCATCCGACTTGAACGCATCCGAGCTCCAGAGACTCAATCCGATACTTTCAGGAAAACGCCCTTCTTCCCGGTAAAATTTTTCCAGAAGCTGATCGGCAAGGCGTTTGCCTATACTCCAGGCCGCTTCTGAGGGAAGCGACATGATATCCGCCGAATAGAAGTTCCTGCCTGTCGGCAGAATATCCGGTTTTCCCGACGCGATTGACCCCGAAAGCCCTGCATCGATGTATTCCCCATCAAGCGCGCGAAGAAGGTTGAGAGACTCGTTTTCAGCCCCGATGAGTGCCCCGGCCATCTCACGGCACCACGTTCTGAAATATTCAGGAAGATTTTCGACAACGTGCCGTAACGATGTTTTATCCGCACTATCATCGAGAACAACATGAATAATCTCTGCTGCCATGTCAAAAAGTACCTCTCCCTGAACAGGATGTTTTGAGGCAAGCTCTTTCATGCCGGGAATTCCTTCACCTGCACGGTCGAGAGCGGATGTTATCATCGCTGCCATTGCAGAAAGGTCCGGTATCCTGCCGAAAACATGCATACCGTCGGGAACCATGGATCTCTTGATTCCTTCAATCTGGCGTGAAAAGCGTTCAATGTTTTGCTCAAGCACGTCCCTGCGGTCATGTTCACCGATGAACTTCAATTTGACCGCAACATCCTGCATGGACCCGAGCAAAGCCTCTTTTCGCGAACGATCATTGCCGTCTTCAGCCCGTTTGTACTGAGTCAGATAGTCGTCTAACAGGAGCAGATCATCCGACATGGCTGAAGGACGATAAACCGGCGTGAGATGATCGATGATAACCGCACGGCCCCGGCGCTTGGCGATCATTCCTTCACCGGGCACATCCATGACATAAGGATAAAAATTGGGCAGATCGCCCAGTGAAACATCGCTGAGAAAGCGCCGCACGTTTACCTGGGAGATACTCGAGCGCTCCTGACGCCCCAAAATGGATAACGGCATCGGATTGCCGCTGAATGTAGTAATAGGTCGCAAGCCAATGGTGCGGCGGTGATATTTCAGGATCATGAAGTATCCGGCAAACCTCTCCGTCACACCTGGATCCGTAGCACCCCCTTTTCGGTTGTGACATGATCAGGATGTTGCCGAAACGAATACCGGTTATCAATAGCATGTCCTCTCCATCCTCTTTCCATACCATACCCTGACCGGGAAATTCTCCCCAGTCCGCATTCACCTTTTCCTGAACCTTCGTGTTGAGCGAGTCAAAAAAGATCCTGTACTCTTCATGCTTCATGGCATGGAGCACACCCCTTTTCCGTGCAATTTCATCGACGGTCGTCCAACGGCACTCGTTAAATGCTTTACGATCCTGTATTGTATCGAGCATCTCTTTGCCTGTAGCCGGGATATCTCCGACCCTGTACCCTGCATTTTTCAATCGCCACAGGAAAGAGACCAGACTTTCGAACGTATCGAGACCCGAAGCCATACCGACGGTGTTTTCAACCCCTTTACATGGATTGTTGTGTAAAACGATGGTGAGCCGTTTTTCTCCTGCGGGCTTCCTGCGCAGCTCGGCCCACCGCCTGACACGGCGTGCAACCATATCCACCCGCTCTGCAATCGGCACCGAAACCGATGACGTAGTTGCTTCTTCCGGTATGCGGATTGTTCCTGACACCATAGTCGGATCGATGACACCGAACATCTCGGGCTGAACGAGTGAGTGCGTCAGGCTCATTGCGCTGATCCCGACCGGATCGTTCAGCCATTCTTCGGGCGAAAGGGTATAGTTACGCAGAAGCTGCATAACAGGAACATTTATTTCCCGTAACAATGAACGTTCTTCAATGGAGACAAGCAGTCTACCCATCAGAAAGCTGAGAATGATGTCAGGCCGAAAACCCGGCTCCCTGAAATACCGGAACCATGGATACATTGTTTCCGGGCCAACGGATTTTTCCGGCATATTGTCGCAGAATACACAGAAAGGGAGCACACCACGCCCTTCAAGCCCTGCAATAAGAGTATCGATATCGCTGCAGTTCCCTTCCGCGAGCTGGCTGTAGTGTACAATGATACCTGCCACCGGAACCGTCCCGTCCCAAGCTTTCCGGTTCTGCAACCATTGCTTGTATGCTGGCGTTTCCTGAAAAACGTCAGCAGCGCCGGTGTGGTAGATTCCATAGGTCTTGACAGGGCGGCATGGCCCATATTCAAACCCTGCAATTCTTTTCAGGCCATTGAAGAAATTCTCCTTTGACAGAACAGCAAAATATTCTCTGACCTTTTCCAGCTCGTTATCGGAAATTGTCGAAAACTCTTTTGGAAACTGCAGGTTCAATGCAACCCTGGCTTGAACAGCAAGCAGTGTCTTGTAGAGTGCATCAAACCCGGGCATGTCCTTCGACACATCGGCAAGCAGAATATCGACCTCCCCTTTTTCAATGTGTGAGCAGAGGTCATCCTGTGATCCGTACCCGAATATCCGGAGGTCGATACCATCCTTTTTCAAAGGAGCGACAAGCTGATACCAGATTGCCGAGCTGTGAACATTATTGTAAAAAGCGATTGTTGTCATGCCACTACCCCGTTCCACATACCTTGTTCTTCAAAATCGAACCCACATCCATGACGATATCCTGAAGCGGCTGACGGCGAATACGATGCGGCAGAGCCAGCATGGCTGCCTGATCGATATCCGATTTTTCAACTTCACCGCGCCCGTCATAGGCGGCGATTGTTTTGGCGGTTTTCATGATGATGATATCTCCCCGGTGCCCGTCAACACCGACCTCAAGACAGTAGTTCGCGATTGCAAGAAGGTTATCCCTGCTGACCGTCACTTTAGGATATAGTTCCCTTGCACACCGGATTTTCTCAACAAGCCCGGCTGATTCTTCCGACCACTGAGAACAAAAAGCTCCGGGATTTTCCTCAAATGCAAAGCGCCTCTCCATAACGCTTACCCGTTCAACCGGGTCCGAAATCCCTTCTATGTGAACACAAAGCCCGAAACGGTCGAGCAGTTGAGGCCTCAGTTCCCCTTCTTCCGGGTTCATGGTACCGACAAGCGTAAAGCGTGAAGGATGAGAAAACGACACACCTTCACGCTCGATGGTGTTCACACCCATAGCAGCCGAATCGAGCAGGACATCGACAACATGGTCATCGAGCAGGTTGACTTCATCGACATACAGAATGCCCCGATGTGCCGCAGCAAGGAGTCCCGGCTCAATTCTTTTTTCTCCTGCCTTCAACGCGTGTTCGAGATCGAGCGTACCGACAACACGGTCTTCCGTTGCCCCCACCGGCAGTTCGACAACCCTGACCTTGTGCTTCCTCAGAGGAAGCATGTCTCCCGATGGCATTTCCTGCCCCGTTCCCCCGAAACATTCACGGATAACATCGGAATCTTCATCGTGTGCGAGATTGAACGGAATCCCTTCGATCACATCGATCTCGGGAAGAATATCGGCCAAAGCGCGCACCGCTGTCGATTTTGCCGTCCCCTTTTCTCCCCGGATCAACACCCCTGAAAGCGTAGGATTGATGATATTGAGAATCAGGGCGAGCTTCATCTGTTCCTGACCGACAATGGCTGTAAATGGGTAGGTATACAGTGTATTTTTATTCATGATGCAACGTTTTTTACGACGTTCAGCAGCGAATCCGCCTGCAAATCGTCGATTTTATAGTATTCCGCGCCGAGCAGCCCGGCGATTTTTCCGGCAAGCCCGAAATTGATAAGGCCGGGTTCCTCGGTATCCACCACAAGAAACCTGATTCGCTCCTCCCTGGAAATCTTTCTGGAAATCTCAAAAGCTTCATCAAGGGGCTTTCCTGGCCCGAGAGCCTTGTTTGCCTTGCCGTCGGTAACCACTATGAGTATCGGCCGGCTTTCGGGCTCCTTGATGAGATGATTGCATGCGATTTCATAGCCTTTGACCATACCCGCGGAAAAAGGCGTCCGCCCCCCAACCGGCATCTCCCGAAGCATGGTTGCCGCCAGTTCAACGGAAGAGGTGACCGGCAAATTCACGACGGCCTCGTCTTTACGGAACGAAACCATTGCTATCTTGTCCCGTTTCTGATAAGCATCGATGAGTAACGACATGACCGCTCCTTTTGAAGCAACCATCCGGCCTCTTGCCCCCATGGACCCGCTTGCGTCGACAACAAAAATCAACAGGTTGCCGAGCCGTTTCTCACGGATCTTCTCACGTATATCCTGCTCTCTCAGCACAACGGCCATCCCCCGTTCGTTATCCCGATGACGTTGAAAAGGTGCTGCCGCCCGCAATGTGGCATCGAGCGCGATATCGTTGTTTTTCCGCAGAATGGTGCTCTTTGTGTAACGACCCTGTTTTTGCGAAACCCTTGAACGGGAACGCCTCCCCGAACCTCTTCGGGTTTTCCTGTCTTTCGGAGAACTTATTTTGCGCACCTTGAACGGCCCCCCGATATCGAAAAGCTGCTCCATTACAGGAGTTGCCGAGCCATCGCCGGTTCCGGTAGAACCGTCTGTATCATCCGTTTTATTGTCTTCCCGATTCCCCTCATCCACCTCTTCCTGTCGTGAAGCATTCCCCGGATCCTCGTTCCTCCCCTGTCCGGCTTCTTCCCGGGGTTGCTCCTGGCGCTCATCGTTTTCAGGATCGCTCTTTTCCGGCTCACTCCTCCGCTCTTGCGGCTGCTCAGGAGGTGGCGGAGGCACAGGGTCTCTTCTTCTGTGGGCAAGCACCAATCCCGCCACGGCCGTAATATCATCAACTGTTATCTCCCTTATCCCCCTGTAGGCCGCATGAGCTTTTGCAGCCTGTTCCATCACCAGATCCGCCCTGTGACCGGCCACGTTGTTCTCACGGCACAGTTCCGTTATAAAACCGCGCAGATGTGACGGTACCGACACCCGGTGCAGCAGACTGCGGGCAGCGGCGATCTTTTCCGATATGCGCTCATTCTCCTTGCGGTATTTCAGGATAAAGCCACGGCTGTCGGCATCGAAAGCCTCCCTCCGAACCATCAGTTCAGCGCGCTTATCGCTATCGCTCTCCGCAGTAACCTCAACACAGAGACCAAAGCGGTCAAGCAGCTGTGGTCTCAACTCACCTTCTTCCGGATTCATGGTTCCTACAAGCACAAACGATGCCGGGTGAGAAAAAGAAATCCCCTCCCGTTCGAGACGGTTTTCCCCTGAAGCTGCTGCATCGAGAACAATATCGACAATATGATCGTCCAACAGGTTCACTTCATCGACGTAGAGTATACGCTTGTCCGCTTTTGCGAGCAGGCCGGGCTGAAAAACCCGCCGCCCATCCTTCATTGTCCGCTGAAAATCAATACCTCCGGCAACCATATCTTCCGTCGCATTCAAGGGCAATGTGACAACAGCCTGAATAAAGCCGGCTTCATCAATCGCCGTGTTTTCTGCAGGAAGGAGGGCTCCGAGCGCCCTCACTGCCGTTGACTTGGCCGTTCCCTTTTCTCCACGGATCACAACACCGCCTATCTTCGGGTTGACCGCATTGAGCAGGAGAGAACGTTTGAGCTCTTCCTGACCGACAATAGCCGAAAACGGGTACAAACGTGTCTGCATAAACTTTTCAGAAGTTATAATTCATACCGATGAACCATTCTCGAGGAGGCGCGTCGTATCCGTCGACATACAGATATTCCTCATCGAACAGATTGTCGATATCGATGTAGAAACGCACCGGTCCGTACTGGTAGTCCGCCCTGACATCCACGACCGTATAAGCGGGAATCGTTTCGGAATTGTCCGAGCGAACATACACCTGTCCGGTATATTTCGCCGATACCCTCAGCGAAAAATCCCTGAACGGCCTGATAACGATATCGGTCAATATCGTGTGGAAAGGTTTCGCAGGAAGCCAATAACCGGTCTCTTCATTCAAGGCATGCAGGTAGGTATAAGAAGGGACGATATCAACCCACGAGGATGGCGTCCATTTCAGCGAGGTTTCGACACCCTGGTAAGTAACTTTCCCGAAATTCTCATAGCACCCCGTGTTGTCGGGCTTCCGGACATAGGTAATCCTGTCCCTGATATTCCGGTGAAACACCGATGCATCAAACGAGAAAACGGAATCAGGCCTGACCGACAGCGAAAACGCATAATTCATCGCCTTTTCCATCTGAAGAGCCGGATTTGGCTTGGTTACCGAAGATTCGTAATAGCGCTGCCTGAACGTTGGCAGATTACTTGAACGGTTGGCGGTAAATGCAAGGTCATAGTTTTTTCTCGCATAACCGACCCTAAGCTCCGGATTCAGCGTATTATGGAATTTCGAGTAATAATTGGCGCGTATCCCCAGCAAGCATGACCACGGGCTTTCTGTCCACTCGAGCTTTTTTTCAGCGAAAACCCAGGCCCGTTCTTCCCTCGCCGTACTGAAATTAATGCCCGAAGCCCGCTGCCATTCATAGCCGGTTCCGCCGTTGATCTCCCCAAACCATGGGAGGACAAACGGCGCATTGATTTTCTGACCTGCTTTAAGCACCTCGAGTGAAGCATACAGACTTCTGTCAGGGTCCGTCGTAACGGTTTTTGACGATGAATACCAGGTTCTGCCGGTAACTGCTCCGTATTTTTGCCCTAAGAGAAGCGAAGAAGCATCAAATTCCTTGCGTGAATTCGGGGTACGCCGTTCCGGGTATCCCCTCAGGCCTTTTTTCTCATCATTGTATTCACCTGAAAGAAAAAGAGAGAATCGGGGTGTAAAACGGTAGTCAACCCTGCCGCCAAGGCGGTTCCTGGTTTTGTCATCGTTAACCGTAAAACCGTCATAGGTTTCATGTCCTGCGGAGAAAGTTGCGGACATGCTGTTTTTTCTGCTTTGGAGATTCAGGGTTGCGCTTCTCTGGCCATTGTTTCCGAAATACCCGCCTGCCGTGCCTCCAAGACGATCTGCGGGTTTCGTCGTGATTATGATAACGCCTCCTCCGGTATTATCGCCGTAGGAAGTGCTGCCGCTCCCTTTGTATACCTCTATTTTCTCAATGGTATCGAGTGAGATCATCGACCATTTGACAGCACCGGAACGGGAAGTAGGGTCGTTGATCGAACGTCCGTCAAGCAGAACCTTGACATTGCTCGATCCACGAATCGAAACGGAGGTCTCTCCCGCCTTGACTCCGGGGATACGGTTCATGAGATCGCTGATCTTCATAACATTCATGACCCGGATTTCCTCTGCCGTTATGACCGTTCTGAGTTCCTGCTTGTCGGCGGCAGAGGATGGCTTTTGATGCAAAAGAAGCGCAATCACGGCTGCAACGGTAATCACGAAAAAACGTCCCGGACTCATTCGCTGATCTCCTCTATCTCGCCCTCTGTCTCGAGGTACTCCTCTTGTAGACGCTGTTTCATATCATCAGTTGCACTCCACATCCCTCTGCTTATAGCTTCAAGCAGCTTGTCGAGAATGTTCTGACGGGCGTAGGGATTAACCTCCTGCATCCACTGTTTCATCTCTTCATCGAAGACATATTTCCCGGCTACCCGTTCGTACATCCAATCCTCGACAACCTCGGCAGTCGCATCCCACCCAAGAATGACATCCATCATTTTGGAAATATCTCCCGCCCCCTTGTAACCGTGCCGCTTCAATCCTTCGAGCCATTTGGGATTGAGCAGACGTGAACGAAAAATATGTTTTGCTTCCTCGAACGTGCTGCGCACCTTGACCCTCTTTGGATCCGAACTGTCCCCCACAAGCGCAAAAGGCAATTCGCCCCGCTCATTCTTGGCGGCAGTAATCAAGCCGCCGTAATAGTTGTAATAATCCGTGCAGGAAAACATATCGTACTCACGGGAATCCTCATTTTTAACGGTTGCATCGAGCCTTGAAAGCACTTTTCTGAAAGTCGCCGGTTTTTGCTGGCCGTAGGCCCCTCGCCCGTAAGCATGAGATGAGTAACGAACGTAGTTGTCGGCAAGGTCTGCCTGTGTTTCCCAGTTTTTCGACTCGATCAACTCTTCAACTCCTGCACCGTAAGTACCAGGCGGGCAACCGAAAACCCGGAATGTCGCTTCACGCATTGCGTCTTCTTCGCCCATGCCTTCTTTACGGTACTCATCGGCATCACTCAGGACGTTTCGCCTGAGCAGGTTGATTTCCGGAGGTTCGTTTAAGGCCGAAACCATCTTTACGGCATCGTCGATCCGGTCTACAAGCAGCGGAAACGCATCACGGAAAAAGCCCGAAATACGCGGCAGGATATCAAGCCTTGGCCATTTCAACTCGTTCGAGGGAATAACTTCAAGCCCCTTTACGTAACCGCTGCCTTTTCGCCAGACCGGCCGCACGCCCATCAGATAAAGGATCTCGGCAAGATCATCTCCGCCGGAACGCATGGTCGCACCCCCGAACAAAATGATCCCGATACTTCTCGGATAGTCGCCGTTCTCCTGGAGATACCGTTCAACCAGGGCATCCCCGAGACTCATACCGACTTTCCAGGCGGCCGGTGTAGGAATTTTTTGTGGATCGATCGAGTAGAAGTTTCGTCCTGTCGGCAGGATATCCGCCTGGCCACGTGTCGGAGCTCCGGAAGGTCCGGCCGCGACATACCTTCCCTCAAACCCTTTCAATGAGGCATCGAGTTCATCGCTGACCTTTCTGATATTAGGAACGAGAACACTACAAATGTACTCGAGTCCTTTCATCACCTCTCCGGATACAAGTTCACCCATCGATTGACGTACTTTTTCCGGCGCGTCCGGAGAATAATCATGTTCTGAAAGCTGCCGAACCATCCGGATCGAATTGTCATGGGCTTCCCGAATCACCTGCCCTCCGGTTTTTGATGAACCGGGAACAACCGGGCACCCTTTTTTGGCAAGAAGATCATCGTAATCATAACCCATGACCTTCAGAAGAGACTCCCGCAGGGAAGGAACATCGCCCTGGTCGAGGCGCATCATCTGAACGATCATTTCCAACAGCCGTTCTCCTTCAGGTGCCACACCGAGCGTATGCAGTCCGTCGGCTATCATCGTATCGGCTACCTCTTTGAGGCAAGCATGCAGTTTTTCGAGAAATCCGTCGAAATCCTCCATGGCTTTCCGGTGATCATAGCCCGTATCCTTGTCGAGATCCGCTTCGACAAAAGCATCCCAGATCATCGGCCTCAGTACATCGAGCTTTCCGGGATCGCTTAAACGTGCGTTTGCATAGTCGCGCAGAAGGTTATCCAGGCCGGCCATCTCTTCGTAAAGATCCGCATTGGTATAGGCCGGGGTCAGGTGATCGACGATACAGCAGTACGATCTCCGTTTCGCCTGTGTACCTTCGCTCGGATCGTTGATGATATAAGGATATATATTCGGAAGATCCATAATGGCCAGATCCGGGAAACATTCCTCCGACAAACCCAGTGCTTTTCCGGGCAACCACTCCAGTGAACCGTGTTTGCCTACATGCATAACCGCATCCGCCCTGAACACGTCACGTATCCAGCGATAATGGGCAAGGTAATGATGCGGAGGAGGAATATCAGGGTCATGGACCAGCTGATCCTGGCGTTCGAGTTTACCCCGCGGGGGCTGAATTGTTATGTAGACATTACCGTTGAGGGTACCGGGAAACAGGAGGTTGCCGTCATGAACAAAAAGGTCTCCGGGCATCTCTCCCCAGTTTGTGTTCATTTTTTTCCTGATGGCAACCGGAAGCTCATCATGCCATGGAAGAAACGCATCAGGGCCCGCCATAGCTTCCGCTTTTTCCGCCATCCTTTCGGGCGTCCGCCAACGACGGTCACACGTCATGCCATCGAGAAGTTCTCCGGCAAGCTCATCACCGTTTTCATACTCTCTTTCAACGTTGTACCCTTCTTCACGCATCCTTTGAAGCAATCGCCTGACGCTTTCGAAACTGTCGAGACCGACCGCGCACCCTATCCGGTCATTGCGGGGAGGATAATGATGAAAAACAACGGCAATACGTTTTTCACCATTGGGCTTGCGCCGCAAAGCCGCCCACCTGAGAGCGAGGGAAACGAGCTTTTGTATTCTCTCCTCTACAGGCATTATCTTTACCAGTTGGGCCCCTGTTAAGGCGTCAATCCCTACTTCTTCTCTTGTAGCGAAAGGAACGGTGATCAAAGCACCATCGAATTCGGGCTGAGCCGCGGAAAACGACACCTCCATCGTACCGAGCCCCTGGAGACTCTCTTTCCATTGCTCAAAGGGCTGAAAAGTCATCAAAGCCTGTATAAAAGGCACATCGAGGCCAGGTAGAATATCTCTGTAATCCTGCGAATTCAGGGTAAGAGAAAACAACAGCGGATTGATAAGGACATCAATTCTGCTTTTTCCTTCCCGATCCATAAAAAACTTTCCGGCAACATAATCCGAACCGTTATTGCCGCGCATTGCATCTTTGTAACGCAAATGAAAAACCGGGATAACATTTGCTCCCCGCCGTTCGATTTCCCTGATCATACAATCGAATGCCGCCAGGTCACCGTCGATGAAGTAGCTTTGATAAAACCAGAGTCCAACGGTCGGCTTTGAAGGGTCAACATGTTTTTCAAGGTATCCTTCCAGATCGTCATATGCTGGGTAATCGGGATGATACACCCCTTCATGGGGAAGCTTTTCGGGAAGAGCCGCAGGATGATCCGTCGAAAAAAGAACATTGTGCAGATACGAAAACATGTTCATGAAATTGACAGTACCGCCATTCATGAGGTAACGTTGCACGGTGTTACCTTCTTCGGTACCGAAAAGAGTACTGTGCGCCTCTGCAAGTTCCGCCGCCTCTTCATCGCCACCTGCCGAGTGAATAATCATCAGCGGCACGTTCATTCCTTTTTTCTCTCTATGCCTGTATGCCTCGATGAGCTCATCAAACGAAGGAAAAGAAGCCTTTCCTCCCATAAGACGCAGGATAACCACATCACTTTCAGCCGCATGACGGATAAACATTTCTGCCTGAACCGGGGTTGAAAGCTGCGAACGGAGACGGGCCACAACTTTTACCGAGCCACCGTTTCGGTTATACTGGCGCACTGCTGCGCTCAATGACGGTATTTCCGAAGGGCTGGTGCTGAAATAACTGATCGTAAAATCATTCATACTGCTTGATTTCTCCTTTTTGAAAACCGTATTCATAGATCGTCTGATAGAGTGCGCAGACGAGCTTTCGCCCGGCATCTCCATTATAGAGGAGTCGAGAAGGGCATTCTCCGGGACATCTGCCTTCAAGAGGGCAGCTGTTGCACCCGTTTGTTGAGAGTTTGATTTCCGACAGTGAGCAGGAGCCGGACATGGGGTTATCAAGAGTGCCCAACTCAAGCGAAGGATCTCCCACAGCCTGGGTACAGGGGTAGAGTTTTCCTTCCGGGGTGACGGCAAGACTCTCCCCTCTGCATGCCGAACAATACCATGACACCCTGCCCGAACGGAGAGACCGCAGCACCTGTTTTTTCTCTCTGAACTCCAGAGGAATTTTACGGCTTCTGTTAAGCGCATCGAGCACATCGAGAAACCTCGGCACTTCTTCTTTCAACACCTTTACATCAGGCAGGGCACAGTTGGAATCGACGGCGGCCCCTTTTTGCACCAGCAGATCGAAACCGATACCGCATGACGAAGAAAAAGGGTGCAAGGCCATCGCGAGACTGCAAAGTTCCTGGATGTTCCGGTCTGAAAGCACGGTAGTAACCCTGAAAGGAACCTGTTCCTCTTCAAGCACTTTCAATGCCAGATAGGTTGCATTGCTCCCGCCGCGCAGCATCTCCTGGACACGGGGTGATCCGTCAAGACTGATACCGATCCCGACCTTGCGACGTTTCAGTTGCCGGGCAGTCGTCCTGTCGAGCCGAACACCGTTTGTTTGCAACGATACGGCAACCGGCCATTTGTTTCGTTCTATCAGGTCAAGAATGTCGAAAACCCGTTCAGGCACAAGCAATGGCTCTCCGCCGGTAATCTGGACATGAAAAGGCCTGCCTCCTGCCGCAACCATATGCAATGCATTGATGGCTGTTTTCATACTCATGACCTCGTCATCTGTATGCATTCCTCCTTCATAACAATAAGCACAGGAAAGATTACAGGCTTTTGTCACCATAAGCATGAGGTTTGTACATGAGGCCCTGCTCATGATTCTCGTCCCCTTTCCGAAAAGACTTTTCCCAAAGACTGCTTCTGACGCTGTATCTTATCGACCCATTCTTCCCTCGATCGGAAAGAAAATTCAAAAACGGTAGCTTCCGGTTCGATTGTTTCGAACAAACCTGCAATTGAAGGATGATCGAAAGCATCATGAATATCGATCCGGCGTACATGGTTTACAGCAACGGCGAAACGATCCCGGAATGACTCGGCACCGTCGAACGGATCGGACCGCTTCATACTTTCCTTTACATATTCACCTGAAAGACTTTTACAGAGATGAACCGCCTTGATGAGTTCACGACTCTCTCCAAGCCTGTCGACCTCTTTGAGCAGATACGTAATTGCCTGCTCTTCCTCTTCAAGCGACTGGTTTTTATTCAGAAGATGTCCGGTATCGAGGACGATTCCCGATTTCCCGTAGTCGAGCCTTTCAAAGAGACTGTCAATTTCCCTTCTGTCGTCAAGCCTGAAATTGCCGGGCCACCAGAGGTTTTCGAACAGAATCCATCCATTGTAGGCGCTGTCACGGACAACCTCGTTGATGATTTCGGCCGAAAGATCCACCGTATCCTCCCATCGCCAAGGTGGCTGCCAGTTGAAGACATAGTCGAGTTCGTAATGAACCGGATGAAAAACCACGTAAGGGCAACCGAAGGTTACCGCAAGGTCAAGCTGTTTCCTGTAATAGTCGATCACCGACTGACGATCGCAGCCGCCGTAGTAATGTCGAACGGTATCGTTATCGCCAAATATGTCCAGAAGGCCTTTGGTATCGTTATGCCATATCTGTTTGAGCATCACGAAAAAACGAAGATGAATACCGCCGATCAGCTCTTTCGGTATGGCATCGAAGTCATAATCGCCAACCGGATACAGTTCGAAACCATCGAATCCTGTCTCCTGGAGCAATGTCGACGCATCCTGCCAGTCTTTGCCGGCAAGCGACAGGTCTTGAGCATGGGTGCTTATGTTCAGCAGAAAACGCATCTCGGTACTGTTGATCCCCTGGATTGAAAACACGAAAACATGTTTTGATCCGGGAAAGCAGTAACCGGGCGAAGATGCTCCTGCCGGTAGAGGCAATGGAGGATAAAACCGGAATGTGCCGCAGGGCATGCCAATCCATCGGAATGCAGTGACAGATTTCCTGCGGAGAAAAAGAATACACGCATGTGCAACAACTGCTTTAACCCGAAGCAAACAACATCACGGCAGGTCTTCTGACTCTCCCGGTTTTACCGGCCTTCCCGTCGTTTAACGTCACGACAGTGGCATTTTCGGCAAACCTTTCATCAGCGTTTGCTGATGCGGGATCACAGCAGCGGGCACTGTTCCGGATTCTCACCGGATTCCCTTTTCATCAGCCGGCTTTCGCCAGCCAAAACCGTTATCTCAATCCTATATAGCAAAAAGAACCTTCTCAAAAAATCACCCTTTTCACTAATCACTGTAAAAGGTGATATGTATGGCAGCGTGACGCCCATGCTATGGGACTCTGGTGACGTCAGCGTCCCAGCCATCCGCAGGGTGGCGACATGAGCTGGTTGTTATGTGTTGCTCGGTTTTAGCCAAAAAAGCACGCATATTCATCGCGATCCACTATGCCTAAAAACTCTTGAAGGGAATCAACCGCTGGATTTGGCTCATACCCGTACCATTTGAGATCAGCGCGCTGCCAATAAACCTTCCATATTTTTTGTGTTTTTACGTACGTGGCTTTTGCTACCGGATGTTCGATGGTTTCTCCGGGCTTGCCTCGCCACAAAGGCCGAACCTCGAATATTTCGACACTCTGACCTTTGATTCGATAACCAATATCCAATTCATTGCGAATGCTTGGATGCGGCCGCCTTTTTTCGACAAATGCCGACACCTCCTTTTCTGCTTTTTTTATCTCGAATTCGCTTAATGCCATTTTTTACACATAACGCTTGAGTTCACCTGCATTTTGGAGCGTAGCGGAGAACTGTCAGGTGCAACGATTTGTTATACATTTCTTTCACTATCCTTCTCAACGGTAAATTGTATGAGTAGTGGCAGATTCAGGGCTGCTTACCTGTGAAGTTACCACCCAAGATTGATGCGGGAGATAACGCTCGAAAACCTCTGAGACCCTTATGCACTATACACATTGTTGGCGCTAGTTATTGTTAAATTATATTTCTAAGAATCTCTATTGAACTAATAAAACACAAGTCTGATTTTGTCTTATCCAAACGATTTTTTAATTCTACACCCGGATGAATAAAATTACGATAAACTCTAGATAAATTTGTTAAAGGTAAAAAGTCGTTTCCGAAATACTTCTTCTCTTCAATAAACGAAATCAAATCAAATAGCACACAAGCATAAAGGTCTTTCTTTATTGTTTTTCCTGATGAGTTTGTATACTCTATTTTTTTGACTTTCTTTCTTTCGCAATAATATGTAAGTATTAATTCAACAAATGAACCTGACAATACAATGGTAGACTTTTTGTTTCCAACTAGATAATTAAAAATTAGCTCATTGTAATCACGAATTATCAAAGGGCGATATTTTTTATTTACATTATTAATTTTCTTAGATGTCTCTGAATAATTAAGTTCATTTAATTGAAATATAGAAATGTTACTTAAGCCTGTTAACCATTCTTGAGGTAAATTTATTTCAGCTACAATATCTCTTAATCTGTTTACTTCTTCATCAATGTGGGGATTAATATGAAAATAAGGAATATCATATTCATCGGTTTCTTCTCTTTGAATAATATAATTCTTTGAAATCCAATTATCCTTTAACTCGAATGCCTTTTTCGCATTGGTATTCATCAACACAGGAAACATTTCATCTTGAATAGGCAAGTTCCAATTGTCAAAGTCATCCTCTTTTTTGCAATTTAGCAGAAAATTATAAAGAGATTCTAAAGTGAAAAAATTTTCAGATTTTAGTAATTCTACTGCATTTAAAAAGAGTTTATTTATTGCATTTTTCTTTTGAGCTTCTTTTGTAATTTCATTTTGCTGATTTAAGGCATTTTTTAAATTATTCTTCACTAAATCATCGTCACTTTCTAAAGACAATGCCTTTTGATACATATCTATTGCTTTATCAAGTTTATTCTCTTTTTTATAAATATTTGCAAGGTTATTTAAGGTTGCACTTGTTTCACCTTTTACATCAATGTTTTTATTATAAGCATATTTTGCTTTTTCTAAGTTTCCTAATTCATTAAAAGCGTAACCAACCTCAAACCAAATATCTGCTTTATCGATTTGCTGTTTTGAAAACTTCTCATAAAGGCTGATAATAAGCTTGTACTTTTTTTGCTTATGAAGTTCATCAACGAAAGAATCTAAGTACTCTAAGAATACTTGTCGAAAAGAATATTCGTCTTCTAACGTTGTAATTATTTCAGTAATAAGGTTATCGATGCTTTTATTAGATTCGACAAGGTGATAAAATACATCAGAATAAGCTTCATTTAATTCAGACAATATAAATTTATAATGATAGGTATTCAGATATTTTATTGATGCTTTAACAGCATTTAAACGTTGAACTTTTTCTCCAAGATGCTTATGGAGTGAACATTTCAATAGTTCAATTTTCCCCAAAACATCTTCGTCAGATTGTGTTTTTTTAAGAGTGTTTAGTTTTTTAATCGCATCCTTTTCTTTAACAGGCAAACTTATTCCTATAGCTATTTGTGAATCAAAATAGATTGGCATATCTCCAAACCAGTCATCAATAATAAACTGTTTAGTAATTTCCATTTTAGTAATGAGCGAAGTGAAATCATGATAATCACCATTATCTACGCACATTAAAACTCCAATCAAACCAAACCAGAAATTATCAGTGTTTTTTTCTTTATTGAAAGAGTCAGTATAAATCTCTTTTGCTTTTTGTAAATCTCCTTCTGCATAACAAATATTTGCAAGCTCTAATTGTAACGCAAATTCAGATTTGGGATTTTCATTAAGCCCCATTGCTCTTTTAATTAACTCGCGGGACTCTTTAAAATTCTTTTTTTCTATTTCAATCTTGGATAATTCATATAAAAGGTGAGTTGAGCTAAATTTTTCCTTTGCTGTCTGCAGTACTTTTTCCTGATTTTCAACTTGTCCAATTTTATAATAAGTATCTGAAAGCGTTAGGACAAAATTTAGATTCTCAGGGAATTTTTTTATTGCATTCTTGAAGAGTTGTATTAATTTATAATTGTTTTGATAAATATATTGTAATTGATATATAGTATCCTCTGGATAATTTTCATACTCTAATGCTTGCTCAAAATATTTTCTCGAAGAATCTTTATCAAATAATGGATTCTCATCTTCAAAAAATGTTTCATTACCATAGTTCTTTCCTAGCCAATAATTTATAAATCCGCCAGCTTTTTTTTCATTATCCTTCTTAAGGACTGTTTTTAATTCTTTTGCGGACTCAACGTATTGTTTTTTATCAAACAATATAATACCCAGTAGATAACTAGCTCCAAGTTTATCAGGAAATTCATCCTTAATCAAAGTACATAACTTTTGAGCACCTGATAAGTCTTTTTCCTCATACTTTTTCCAAGCACTTTCAATCCTAAGTTTATATTTATCGCCTGCTGTATCTGTCATATGTTAAGCTGTCATTAGGGCTCGTTTTAATTACCGCCAACGTCTGTGTATAGTTATTGTTCTTATGCCACCAATTTAGAGAAATAAGCACAATTGTTTATATTCTTCATTTATCATTTTTATTCCTTCTTGTCAAAAAACTTGTCAATTGGATTATTGATCTTATCAATTGCTTTTTTGGATACATGAGTATATATTTCTGTCGTTTTAGAGCTTTTGATCGCTGCCTAAAACGAAATATGCCAGCACTAACATCAGGCTTATTTGGTTTACGGAACAACGGGCTCACGTCCCGGGCTCATTTACTCTAATTGACTTATAACGTCAACGGTGGCTCATGCGTGGTAGCGCCTTGTTGGGCTTCTTTGAATAGCTCTGTCTGCTCAGATCGAGTCAGCTTAACCCATTCTGGAATCTTCGATATCTTGACGGCACGAAGTTCCTTAGGTTCAATCTTTTGGAGTCCACCGCCGTAGCTACGACCTGAGTTCCTCAATTTATCAAGAGAAATATCGTTCAATATTTGTAGCAAGTCGTTCGCTCTTTCAGGAGCTTCAGCAATTGCCTTCGCAACAAAAGGGCGCGGATACAAACATATGTAAACATTTGAAGCTAAAGCCTTAGACCGATTTAAGAAGAATCTAATCGGTTTTGACCCATTCCCGCCCCTGCCCATGTATGATGCCAAAAACAATGAAGGCTTCCTTTCTTCTTGCTGATACCATAGCTTTCTGGATCTACAGAGATATCCATCTGATACTCCTTCTCTCCTTCCTTTCTGAAGGTAATCGTAGAGTGACGGGTATTCTGCTTTTATGTGTTCCTCGGGTGACGATATATTGAGAAGGAAAAAGTTTGGTATGCAATCTGGAATCCCGCCTTCATCAGTTTCAATGATTTCATGGGTGAGATATCGTGGGCTCGGAAGAATGGGACTAAGGGCCTCGTTAGGTATGTTTTCCTCCTCTGCTTTCTCTGCGGTGAGGATAAAGAAATCGTTGTTACCGGTGGCGAGTCCGCGGGTAATGTGAAAAAGGTCCTCAAGGCTATATTCTCCACTATCTGAACTGCTATTAATACTGAAAATCCACTTTTCATCAGACTGGAGTTGAGAAATAGGATATTGATCTTCCGAAGCAGGGAGGAGATAAGAACCCTTCGTGAGCAGAACCTGGTCGTCTTCCATAGGAGTGTTCTTTGTGAATGTGACTACGCAAGAAGACACAAGGGCATCATCAAACTGCACATCTTCAGCACTAAATAAATGAATCCGGTTCAATCTTACACACCTTGTAAGATATTGCCGCAAAGAGGCTCCATAGTTTGTGTAAAGAAACTCGGTGGGGATCAGCCAGGAACTGACCGAATCTCTTGCGAGCAACTTATCACAAAGAAGAATATAGTAAATATACAGCCCGGATAGCCCACTGACTGTTATACCTAAATCCGACTTCACCCTAGCCTGAAACTCCACCTTCTTTGAGGAATCTATATGATGATGACGAACATATGGGGGATTCGTAACTACTATATCAAAATAATCTAAATGATTTTCGTTATCACAGAAATCGAAAAAATCCTGGTTGTAAATAGACAGATTGAGGTCGGAAAACAACTCCTCAGCAATCATGCTGTATGCGGGATCAATTTCCACTCCGCTGAAAACTGGCTGCGTTACGCCTGACCCTAGAAACGAGGAGAGGAATACGCCACTTCCAACTGCGGGTTCAAGAACACGCCACTCATCGACTGTCGTTTCGAGTAGAGAGCGGGAGTATCGAGAGATTTCGTTAGCGAGGCGAAATGGAGTCGAAAACTGCCCCAGTTTATTTCGATCTATGGGTGAACGTGAATCATCGACGTCTTTTTGTCTCCGAAATCTTTCGTCTTCAACTCGCAAAAAGTCCGAGCTGTAATCTGTCGAGGCTTCCTGGACTGAGGAATTAGTCGAACGGGGCTCTTCATCAAGAAACAGCAACAGATCAGCTATGCGGTGTTCCCAAACCCAGTCGATTCCCTCTGAAGCTTCGTATCCCAAATATCCAGTCTCAAAGTATCCACATAAAAACAGGATGAAAACGACATCTGGACCAAATGACTTTTTAAGCTGGGATAGCTTCTGAGCCTCTTCTTTTCGACGCTTGTTCGTGTTAGTTGCGTCACCAGCAGACTTTGCTTCAATTAAGATTGGGATTTCGTCCGGCAATCTCGATTTGCGCGAGATTATACAGTCAACGGGCATGTTCACTGGGTTTTCCGAAGAGCCGACAGAAACGTTAGCTCTGAAACAATATGTAGCCTGTGGCATAGCCAATAGACCATCGAACTGCTTGGGTTCAATCTGGTTGTAACCTAATGAATCAAGGTAACTTGATAGTACTCCTAATTGCCTCTTCTCTTGTTCGTTTCTTATGATTGGGTCCGCCGCTGCTCCGCAAAGTCTGTCTGCCACAACAGAAGCAGAACGTAGCACCTCTTCCTCTGAGAGGTCCTCTACTGCGACATCTAACCAAGGAAAAAGATCACGGTCTGCAACTTCTTGCAAGACATCAACGATGCGCGATAGATGAGACTCTATTTCTTCATCGCTCATTCGAGGTGGCAGTCTTGGTGGAACCTCATCCTTCCCCTCCATAGACTGCACAAGATTTTTTGATGTATACGCAAGCCCAACCAGTCGATCACGTGCCAGTGGCGGAGCGGATGTCATCCTCAACATCTGAAGTATACCGGGATTCTCTCGAAGGATGCTTGTGGAAAGACCGCGAAGATTGTCGGTCAACTGAAAGGCGTTTGTGACCATTTCAGTCTGTATCGAACGCTGTTTCCGGAAAGCTGAGGGAGCAAAGCGCAAAAACCAATCGTTGTAAAAATCGATTGATTCGAGGGTGTCAGCCTTCCAGAGATGGGGTTTATCTGCGTTTACAGCCATTTTCTTTCTTTTTCATGCCTAACATTAATTATTATCTGTACTACAGATTTTCATGCAATCCTTTAGAACAAAACCATATACGATGCTAATAATCTGCCTGATAAGCGCATAAATCAAGCATCTGCGGCAAGAAAAGATATCTCAGGGTATAGCTTATACGGCATACGCATAACTGAACTGCAAATTATTTTTCTTCATCTTCTCTACACATCTCTGCACAATTTCGCCAACTCACCAGAAAATAACAACTAGACTCCCCTATCCTTCCCTTTTTCCTGCAGCCCGATAAAAGCCTTTTTTCTGCTCCTGTACCGATCCGGGCGGTCAATCCCTGCCGGTAAGTTTATGATGCTCTTTTCCGTTTGTTTATGGGGTTGTATACAAAAATGCAATCATATCAATATGCATAGAAGCAAACAATGCGTCATGACTGCAAGAAGATGGAGTGAGAACAGTCATCATGCTGATCGTCATTGTTTGTTTCCCCTGCGCTGTTCGAGCAGATATCCGGGGAAACCGGGTGTTCCTCCCCAGTAGAGATGGATATAGGAAGCAAAGGTATTCCTGCAACGGAACACAGCGGTATCCACCTTTTTGTCGCGGGCACTGCTTACCGCAGCCACATTCTCGATATCGCCCGTTTTCAGAAGACGTGAATAATGAAACTCGTGTCCCTTGAGCTCTTCCGGGTAACCGGCTGCAGACAGATCGACTTTTCTGTAGCCGAGACACAGGCGCCCCTCCTGCATCGAAGTATCGAGGTCGAGAACACCGCACATACTGCAGCGCTCTCCATCCTTGCCGGTAATGGAATTGCCGAGGTACATCATGCCTCCGCATTCCGCATAAACAATGCCTCCCTGCAAAGCAAACTCCTTGACACTCTGCCTCATGGCAACGTTTTGCTCAAGGCGCCCGGCATACAACTCGGGATACCCACCGGAAAAATACAGCATATCCGCATCCGGCAGGCAGGAATCATCGAGTGGACTGAAAAACTCTACTTTTCCGTAGCGTCGCAGCACATCCAGATTTTCTGCATAGAAAAAGTTAAAAGCATCGTCCCTTGCAACTCCGATAACCGCATGAACGTCATAATTCGTCACAGCAGGAGCAGATGGTTGCGCCATGTCAACCCTGCAGATCCTCCTGAGCAGATCGATATCGACGGTCTGACTCACATGGTCCGCCATTGCGGTTATGGCGGACTCCTGATCGGCATCGGCTGATATATTCAGCCCCAGATATCTTCCGGACACTTCCATAGCGTCATGGGAAGGGACATACCCCAGAGCGTCCACCCCGACATCGTGGCACGCCTCTTTGAGAAACTCGTAATGAGAACGGGTATTGACCCTGTTGAAAATGACCCCGGCAAGACGCACGGCGGGATCGAAGTGTCTGAAGCCATACAAAAGAGGCGCAACGGAGTATGCAGCCCCTTTTGCATCAACCACCAGTACAACCGGAACGTCGAGCATCTTCGCAATAGCAGCGCTGCTCCCTTCCGATTTCACGGCTCCATCAAAAAGTCCCATAACACCTTCGATCACCACGGCATCGGCCCCCTCTGAAGAACGAAAAAAAACTTCCCGCATATGCGAGGGCGATGCCATGAAAACATCAAGGTTTTTCCCCTGTCTTCCCGCCCCCCCAACACTTGCCGCAAGGGAATGCAGAAATGTATCGAGGTAATCAGGACCGCACTTGAACGGCTGAATTTCCAAACCTTCATGGGCCAAAAGACGCAGCAAAGCGAGGGTCAGGGTGGTTTTCCCGGAATTGCTGGACGGTGCGGCCAGCATCAATGCCGTTTTATACATCTTTCAATACCCTTTTTCTCTTTTTACCTTCATCCCCTGTTCTCGTATATATTTCCACCGGTCTCCCCTGGTTGAGATATTCTTTCACACGCAATCGATCCGATAAACTCTTCACTGACCGGCACAGTATGTTCGCCCATAAAGAAAACCGCAGGTGTTTCAACTCCCCGCTCTCTGACGATACCAACAATGGTCTCGAGCGTTCCCGTAATCAGCTTCTGATCCTGAAGCGAGACTTTGGAAACAATGCTGACCTTAAGGGTTGGAGACACGTCAGCATCGAGAAGGCGCCTGACGATAGCCTCAAAATTTTCAATTCCCATATACATGACGATAGGACTGCCTTCCCTGAGCAGAGAGATGACACCATGAAACTGCTCGAACGAGTAGTTTGCGGTATGACCGGTACAGAACAGCAGTGAGTTGGTTCTGTTCCGTTCTGTAACGGGAATCTGCAACATGTTTGCGGCAGCGAGACCAGCGGTTATACCGGGTATAACCTCGGCATCGATACCTTTTTCCCGGAGCGCACGTACCTCTTCGACGCCTCGCCCGAAGACAAAAGGATCGCCTGCCTTGAGACGAACACATCGTTTTCCTTCCAGAGCATAACGGATCATAAGCGCATTGATACGTTCCTGCCGTTTTGTCTGGTCCTGGCCGTCGTCACAACGCTTGCCGACATTGATTGCTTCTGTACCTTCCGGGAAAAGGGCCAGTATTTCTCTGGATATGAGAGAATCATGCAGGATGACATCTGCTTCCTGCAATCGCCTTAACGTTTTAAGTGTAAGCAGTTCAGGATCTCCCGGGCCTGCCCCGGCAATGGTTACCGTTGTTTTCATGTTGTTTTCACCGCTTTCTGAGCAATAGTTCATAATCGAGCCTGTCGTAGAATTTTTTCTCTCTGAGTTTTCCGATATCGAGCGTGGTAACGCAACCCTTTCCATGGTCAGCAGTGGTTTCCGCCCACCGGTAATGTCCTTCAGGAGGCTGGCAGATAAACGCTCGATCATTGCCGCAGACGGCAACTGCCGTCTGCTCGATTGAACGGGATCCAAGCACCAGTTGATCGAGATCGTCCAGTGCGGAAGAAGCACAGACCACAACATCACATCCCTGCTTCGCACAAGCCATGACCGTTTCGGGATGATAAAGCTCACCCTTGCAGACAAGGGCAATTCTGGCATTGTCGAGATCGATGAACTCGAGATCTCTGCTTTCACAGGATCTCTGCACGAGATCTCCGTTTTTTCCGGCAAACACAATAACTTCGCTTCCGTTTTTTTCCCCCAAAAAACCTGCACAAATGTCGATCTTGTTTGTCACCGCAGCAAAAGACAGACGTTTCAGCACCATTTCTTCATCATCTGCACGACCTGCCGGCAAAACAAGCAGATCCGCCTTTTCTTCTCTATACCCCTTGGCTGTCTTTTCAAGCACATCTTCGGCAAACAGCTTACTCTGTTCAACCGGGTAACAGGCGAGACGCAGCCCGGCCGGTTCAGGAAGCTCGTAATAGCTCGTCAAGTCGGCGGCATAACGCATATCAAGGTACATCGGCGCGTACATTGAAGGTTTCCTCGACTGAAGCTGTTTTTCCCGATGAGAAAGAAGCCTGCCGTCTTCCAGTGGCAGCTCTGCGTAAAAGATATCCGACTCACAATTGCAGGACTCGAGAATCCTTTCTCCATTTGCCCCATAAACACAGGAATATGCATCCTCGCATGACATGGTTCTGTCCTTTCCCGACCGGTTACAGGCGGCAAGAAAAAAACCGTTCTCTTTTGCCCTCACCTGCCAGAGTTCTCTCGGGTCAAGCGATCCCCCGGGCCAGTTCGCGGGTACGAGAAGAAGGTCGATCCCATTGAGTGAAGACATTCTCGGAAGAGCGCCGTAATAGGTATCCGAACAGATCATCACTCCCGCAGTTCCCCAGGGAGTTGAAAATGTATTGCGCTGCAACGGGTTTCCTGAACACGCCCACCGTACCTCGGCTGTTATTTTCCGGTAGTTCAACAGCAGCTTTCCGTCAGGACCGACAACTGAAGCTGCGTTGTAATAAATACCCGTTTCATCATCTCTTTCGGCATAGCCAAGCACGATAAAGCAACTGTAATGGGATGCCACCTTTTGCAAAGCCTTGATCGTCACTCCCTTCCTTGACTCAACCAGAGATGCAATATCGTCACGCGAGCTGAAACTGTAGCCGGAAACAGCAAGTTCAGTGTTGACAATGATCTTCGCTCCGCTTTCCGCTGCCCTTGTGTTGAAAGCAACCAGTTCATCGCGGTTCCGCTCAGGCTCACCATGCCGCACATCGAGATGTACAAGAGCCAGCTTCAGTCTTTCCATTTTTCACTATAGCCAAGCGCACAGCAAGCGTACACAAATTGAAGAAAATCATGCCCCTTCACGCCAATACTTTTCATAGAGAGCGTTTTGAAGAATTCCTCATAACGATCCGTCCTGTGACATATGGCTGCGGCAAGCTGCGCGCCATGCATGGAAAATATTTCTTTCATGCATGATTGCGGAAGAATCCCCCATACAATCTTGTCTCGCGTATGCACCAGAGAACACAAGGCCCCGACCGCCATGGGGTCACGATCGAGACTCGGGAAATTATTCCTGAAGATCTCTGCCGTCTCTTTCTGCAGGTTTCCGGCAACTGCGTCAGTCATACTTTCACGATTTGCACCGAAACGCCTGAGATGAGCAAGGATGGAACGCTGATTTTCAGGGGTCAGCGAGTTCTGAAGCGCAAGGGTCTTGCGTATCGCATCTGAAACAGAAAGCCCTATCAGTTCTCCGAGCTTCGAATGTTTTCCCGCGCTGGTCAGGGGCTTGCCGCCGTCAAGCGAACAGGCAACAGCTATCTGATCGGTTCCTGTACCTGTAGCCAGTCCTTCCGAATATCTTGAAGATACAGCCAACTCCTGCAGAACGGCAGTCTTTGCCTCGGTAGCCGTCATTATGGTGCGAACCATGGCACCTTTTGAAAGTTCGCGGTTAATCAGGAGAATGGTATTGATTGTCCCGTGAGGTTCTTTACCAATGCGATCGAGCGGTTCGAAGCCGCCCTCGACTTCATAAACGGATGCCGGATCACCTGCTCTTCCCGCATTGCCTTCCACGCCGCCGGTACAAATCGCCGTCACTTCCAGCCCCCTGAAAGACTCCGTCTCGACGGTAGCGTAGTTCATATTGGCAGCTGTACCGAGAGATGCTGTTTTCTCAGGCAGCTCAAAACGATCGCAAAGCCCTTTCAGATAAATCTCCGGTGAGGTGACTATGGTTTTCAGTTCTTTTCTGCTGTGACCGGCAGGCTCGCATGACTGGTGGTTGAATACGCATTCCAGATTATCATGAAGGCCTCCATTCACTCTGCATGTTGAAATCACTCTATGCGGTTTCATGAAGCGTACCACCAGCATTTTCTTGATACGATGCACATCCGCATCTCCATAGGTTCCAAGCTTCATAGAATACTCCTGTTGATCCTGTTGAATCATTGCTGCTTTTCGAATACCGGCTCCTTTTCCTGAAAACGCCTGTAATACCTCAATGTATGATCCGGTAACAGTTCGGGATGAAAAATAGCGATCAGATCCTGAAGCAGAATATGTGGTTCTGTCATTCCGGTATCCCAGAAACGGTTTCTCCCGTTATCAAACCGATACTTGTTGTTGTTGTATACCGTACTGTTCTGAACCGAACGAAACAATCTGTAGCGCTCATCCTCCTGTAGCAAACCTTCGAGATCAGTGACCCTGAAATGTGTATTCACCCAGAAATCCGCTTTCATTCCGGCATCCATTGCCACTTCGTGGCTGAGAATATGTCCGCGGTCGAGTTTCTGGCCTTTGAACAGATACTCTCCTCCTGCGTGTTCGAGCATCGAAACAAACCAGCGGGAGGAGCCCATGGTGGACCAGGCCCCTTTCCTGTTGTACCCTGCAATGACCGACGGTTTATGGGTGATATTGTTCACCATGCCCATTGTTTCGAGATACGCCTCTTCCTTTTCTTTGAATAGAGCTGCGGCAAGACTGTCCTTTTCAAAAAAAGCTCCGACAAACTTGATCCACTCGAGTGTACCGAGAGGATGTTCCTCGAGAGAAGCACAGAAAAAACCGGGCTTCAATCCATACGCGATCATTTCCTCGAAGAGATCGGTAGAGACACTGCTCACATTAACGAAGGAAAGATCCGGATCGAGCTTGAGCAATGTTTCCATGTTCAGTCCTCTCATGAAACCGGTTGTCACCAGCTCGCCTTTGTCTATCATCTTGTGCACCCTGTCCTGTCCGACCCGCCTTTTTCCTGAAACCCCCTTGATGGCATCGAAGCAACCAAGCATTTCAAGCAGAGAAACCTGAAAACCGTTCTCACAGGTCACGCTCTTCAGCGGCGTCCTGACAACCCTTGCATCGCCGCGGTGTTCCGGAATTTCTCCATCATCAGGAACAAGAAGGTATGAATACTCTACCCCTATTTTCTCACCCTTTGGCACACGTACCTGTAACAGGGTACAGCCGCCATCCAGCTTTGTCATGGAAAAGCGCTCTGCATAGTAGACGTTTGACCTTTCTTCGTCACCACCTGCTGTAACAGCGCTGTTTTCATCCTGCATGGAACACGAAGAGCCGACCGAAATCACCAAAAGAAAAACGAAAACCCGGACTGCTGCAGCTGACCACTTCCAACTCATAGAATCTCCGTCTCCGTTTTTTGGGGGACCGCTCTGACACGGTCGATCACATCCCCAATATCCTTGATTTCCAAAACATCACGACTGTCAGCGCCGAAATAACGCCAACACCCTGAACCGTTTTCATCAGACACTTCGATCCTGAACGGCAAAGAAGCATCACGAAGCACACGGTATCCGACCCTTTCAAGAGCTCTTTTGGTCCAGTACGCAAGCATTCCTTCTCCGACAAGCCCGATAGAACCTTTGTAATGGTGATGTATCCTGAACGAGCCGGACGTACGATCAAACTCAAACCCGTTACGTTTGAACGCCTTCTCGAGTCTTCCGTCCAGGATAAGCTCTTCGGGCATCCCGGAAATCATCTCTATGCCCTTTTTGCCGTCTTCCCCACCGGCCGGACTCATCAACCAGATTCGATCCGCAGCCTGTAACGCAAGATCCAGTTCATGAGTTGACATGACAATGGACTTTCTCTGTTCTCTGGCAAGCTTTTTCAGAAGACGAACAACCTCTATGCGATTGGGAAGGTCGAGATGAGCTGTGGGTTCGTCAAGCAGAATAATGGGAGTGTCCTGAGCCAGTGCACGCGCAACCATGACCTTTTGACGTTCACCATCACTCAAGTCGCTGATGTGGCGGTGGGCGAACCTGCGTGTTCCGGTCGCCTCAATAGCATCCCTGACAATGGCCTCGTCATCCGGTGAAAGGTTTCCCATCCAGTCGGTGTAGGGATAACGACCGAGAGTGACAAGCGCATAGACCGAAAGATTGCCGGTCATAACCCTGTCGGTCAGCACGATACTCAGATGCCTTGCAACCTCTTTCGCCGACAGTTTCTCGAGTCTTTTCCCGTCGAGCGTCACATGCCCGCAAATCGGCTTCTGAACCCCGGCTATTGTTCTCATCAATGTTGATTTACCCGATCCGTTAGGTCCGAGCAAACAAACAAGTTCACCTTCGACAAGGTTGAGGAACAGCTTTTCAGCAACGACCTTGCCCCTGAATGTATTGCCATGCTTTTTTGCTTCCTGTGCAAGGCGGCGGCTATGATAACCGATGGCGAGGTCTTTTATCTGCAATATTTCCTTGTTCACGCAAACGACGACTTGAGATTTCTGTTCTTCATGATAACCCATATGACAACAGGGGAGCCGATGAGGGCTGTTACCGCATTAATTGGAAGCGTGGTCTGGCTGCCGGGCATCTGCGCTATGATATCACACACCAGCATCAGAATTGCGCCTACAAGACAGGAGCTCGGCATAAGAAAGCGGTGATCCGAAGTGTTGAGAATAGAGCGGGTCAGATGAGGAACCGCGATACCGATAAAACCGATCGGTCCGCAGAAACCGGTAACGCTTCCGGCAAGAAGGCTTGTAGCGGCAATAACGGTCACCCTGACATAGAGCGTACTCATTCCAAGACTGCGTGCGTAATTCTCTCCAAGCAACATCACGTTGAGAGATTTTGATGCCGCGAACGAGATAAGAAGCCCAATGGCAACGACAATGGCGAGAACATACAACTGACTGCCAAGAACACCCCCAAGACTCCCGAATGTCCATATCAGGTAATCCTGAATCTGCTCAGGTTCACTGAAATATTGCCAGATACTGATAAAGGATATGGTGATATTGCCGACCATAATACCGACAATAAGCAGCACTATATTGTCTTTTATCCTTACAGCGATACCGAGCACAATGAGTAAAACGAACGCCGCACCAAGTGTAGACGCAATGACAATAAGCCAGCTCCCTCCGAGACCAAGCTGCCTTATCGCGAACGCATTTGCCGCTGCGCCGGATGCAAGCATGACCATCGCGACACCAAGACTTGCTCCGGCGGAAATACCCAGCACAGAAGGACCTGCGAGGGGATTGCGAAAAAGAGTCTGCATCTGGAGGCCGCTCACTGCAAGAGCGGCACCGGCAATAACCGCAGTCAAGGCTTTCGGAACACGGATATACGTGACAATTTTTTCCCACGCCTCATTATCGGAACCTCGACCGAGCACGATTTCGATAACACTTCCAAAAGGAATTTTCACCGATCCCAAAACAAGGTCAAGCAGGAAGAAAAAGACAACAGCCACAAACAGCAAGGCAATAAGACTGTTTTGCGGTGAAAGAAGTGGCCATGAGTGCTCAGCTCCTGCCGGGTTGTCATGCCGTAATTCCATCTTAGCGTACATGCCTGTAAAACGTTAAGGCTTCATTCTCTCTATCGTCCTCCGAGAACATCTCAGGGTGAAGGATCCTTATCAGATCCTCGAGAATCCTGTCCGGTTGAACCACACCCAGCTCCCAGTATGCATTCCCTCCCGCTGGATTGAGCTGCTTATTATTATTGTAGACCTTCCCCGATTTCACCGACGAAAAATCCCTGAATCTGGCGTCCCTTGCCAGAAGTTCTTCAAGAGAAAGGACCGTGCCCGGATTAAGCCAGAATTCAGCGTCGAGTGCGACCGGATACACTGCCTCGATATCCATTTTAATACTGCCGGCTTTAGCCGTGCCGCTCCAGTAATACTCTGCACCGGCATCTCTGAGCAATTGAGTAACATAGCTTTTTCCTCCAGGGACAAACCATGCGTCCTTGAAAGGCATTCCCGGTACGACCGAAGGACGGCGGGTTATCGTATCGGTAGTGGAGGCAAGTGCAGTATATGAACGTTCAATGGCGGCAAACTTCTCCCTGGCAAGGTTCTCCCGGCCAAGCAAAGCCCCGTAGAGTTTCATCCATTCAGCCCTTCCAAGGGGAGACTGTTCAAGCCACTCGGCGACAACGACAACAGGAATTCCGGCGCTTACCAAAGCCTGATAATCGGTTTTTCTTGAAGTCGGCAGAGCAGTCGCCACTATGACATCAGGATCCAGCTCAAGAATGACCTCTACATTGGGACTGAACGGCATGCCTATTTCGGAAATGTCACCGTTTCTGATCCTTGCCTGCAAAGACTGGTTATTGACATATTCGGGACGCGCAACGGCAATTATCCTGTCGGCGCAACCAAGCAGATCGATATAACCTATATGCGTCGTTGAAAAAAGAGCAATACGTTCAACAGGGGTTCTGACCGTGAGGTAGTCGTCAAAACCATCAGGTACGGAAGCATTTCCGGGAAGAAGCAGATAACGAAGTGTGTCAGACCGGCTATCGAGATCGACAGTAACGGCCAAAGTCTTGAAACCATCGTGGTTATGCAGAGTAAAACCTTTGGCATGGGAAAGGGTGACATCAGAAAGTACACCTGCAGCTTCCCCTCTCGATCGTAACGTTGTCTCGTGGATCCGGTTCTTCTCTTTGTCACTGCATCCGCATATGCCTCCGCCCAAAAAAAGCATGACGAAAAGCACGACAAAAAAGCGCTTCGCTTTTGAAAAAAGATGGTGAACCAACACCCTTAAAGGATATGCAAACCTTTTCATTCGTGTAAGTTGTTGCTTTAACCCGAAGCGATTGTATTCATGGCAGGTCTTCTGACTTTCCCGGCTCCGACAGCCTTCCCGTCCCAGTGGCCCGGAACAGTGACATCATTATCGGAACATTTTCATCGGCAATCAGCCAATGCGGGATTACAGCAGCGGGTACTGTTCCGGATTTTCACCGGATTCCCTTTTAAGCCCAGCAAAAATGCAGGGCGCCATAATATTGATCAAAGTATACCGAAAACAATTGATCTGTCAAACTCTTTATAGAGCACTCTGCAATCATTCTCAATCGAGATACTCTACGTAGTGTTCAAAATCTTCTCTTGGCGGAAACGAGATAGCTTCTGCAGCACAAACCTTTCTGCATGCACTACAAAGAACAATACAGTTGTAAGGATTGACCACCGTCATTTTTGGACGACGCCTCAGACCTTCCTCAACTTTTGCGGATGCGAAAACATCCTTTGGACAAAAATCATAACAGGAACTGCAACTGTTGCATAGATCAGGATCGATAAACGGAAACCATGCGATTTCTTCCCTCGGCACCCTCAGGCGCCGGCGCCTCTTCTTCTTCGGGGAGTCATTCATTGGCTCTTATACATTGCGGTTATATAAATTGTCAGCCTCCCCTCCCTTTCGGGAAGGAAGCACTGACGGAGAAAAACTCTCGACATAAGGGCTCCTTTGGTAATTGTCATGAGTCCCGATTACATCGGGATGCAAGGCGGACGGAGCCAGAGGAACCTTTTCTTGTCCGCTCAACGAAGCAATTGAATCGCGGAATAAATAAAATGAGGTGCCCATAGATCAGAACGACACCATGTAACCCAGCTTGGCAAGCCTTCCCGGCTCGTAATACACGAAACGGCTCTTGGCATCCTCGAGCAGGTTTCCTGTCGTCTGAACTTCGGTATCGAAAACGTTCTCGACCCCGAAAGTGACATATCCTTTCCAGGCTTTCACCTTGCCTGTCATGTCAAAAGCGGCGTAGTTGTCGAGATCGTCTTCCCTACCGGCAAGGATCCTGCATTTCAGATCGAGATTGAAAGGTGATGTCGCGTAGGAAATCCCGAACGTGTTCTGGAATTTCGGCCCCGGCTGGTAATCGTCACCATCCGGATTTTCAGCTACAGGGTTTGCCCAGTAACCGGCAGCGGAAAATGAGACATCTGAAAGAACATCGTGATGGGCGGAGAAAGGATACAGGGCGAGGTCCCATTCAACACCTTTGGTGTTGAACGAGCCTGCATTGAAATAATGATAGGGCCTGCCCTGTGAACGGTCGATCTCTATCTTGTCCTTGTAGGTCATGTAGAACCCTGCAACCCTGGCTGACATATGCTCTGAATCCCATTTGAAACCTGTCTCATAAGTCCACCCTGATTCCGGCTCCAGGTCGGGGTTTCCAACGATAATACGCCCTTCATAATACAGTTGAGTAAAGGTAGGTGCCTGAAAAGCCTTACCTGCGTTCACAAAAAGATTCCAGTCTTCATTGACCTTCCAGGTCACCCCAGCGCTCGGAAGAAACGAGTCATAGTCGGTCGTGTTTTCTTCATTATCTATAAATTGTTCACGGACTCCGAGCGTAAGAATCACCTCATCATTAAAATCTTTCTTCAACTCGGCAAAGATACCGTAATCGTCCCGGTATTTTTCACCATAGTTGTTTTTGTAGTCTGCAAAACGATGGACATAGTCCACACCTGCGACGACTTCTGTTCCTTTGGAGAAAACAAAGCGGTAATCACTTTCCGCCCCGTAGTTGTAGTTCAAACGCTCTTTTTCTTCATCGAAAACATTATCAACATAATCAGCCGTGATACGCTTGTCATGCATGCCAAACACCTTTGCTCTGAACCGTTCATTTTCATATCGCAGGTTGAGGAAATGAAATGCGCTCTCCTGATCTGTCCGCTCGACCTTTCCGGAATCATACAGATCGATAAATGCTGTCTCGTACCAGGAGTACTGGTAATCGATATAGGTATTGGTGAAAGGTGACGCGTTGACGTTCACCATGACCTTGTCCGTTTCACCAAGAGCGTTTGTATACTTCTTGCTGAACTGCCTTCCGACATCATCCAGTTCACCAAGGTGCTGGTATCTTACTCCGGCCGTAATCCCTGGAAAACTCAGGCTGATGCCGTGGTTCATCCATTCCTCATTTCCGAATTCCATCGATGCCGTTCCACCGGTTTCCGAAACCGGTTTTTTCGTCACGATGTTGATTACCCCGGCCATTGCATCGGCACCATAAAGTGTGGAGGCCGCGCCTTTAAGTACCTCTATACGCTCGATCTGCTCAATGGGAATGGCACTGAGATCATAACCCTTACTGGCTGCCTGCTGGATCGGCGAACCGTTGACAAGAATAAGCTCTCCATCCTCGATACCCCGAACGTACACCGCACTGTTCATCCCCTGCTTGTTTATCCCTAAAGGTGCAAGCGACTTGTAACCCAGACCGCCTATCCGCCCGAGAGCTTCCATAACATTCGTAGCGCCTGTCTCTTTGAGCTTCTCGCTGTCCGCCACCGTCACGAAACGGGAACTTTCCTTTTCCTTGATCGGGAATCGAGTAGCGGTTACAACAAGTTCATCACCGGTGTAAGAAGGTAAGACAGTGCTCTGGTTTACATTTTCAGCGTAAAGCGTATGCTGGCAGAAAACGCACGCCATCAGAAATGCGACAATTTTCCTTTTCATGTGTTGGCCTGTTATCAGTTTTTTTAAAAAACAACTGAACCACAGGGTTGTCCATCGGCAGAAAGCAAACAGGATGAGGGTATACAACTGTCAAAAACAGAAATCATTCCAGAAAAAGAGACCCACAATACCGGAAATCAAAAAGCGTCATGACGCCGCAAAGAACCCCCGGTAAAAAGCAGCTATCACGAAATGAAATGTGTCGACAGTTGATACATCATGAACTTCATTGCCTGAGACTATAAACCCGTAGTCTGATTTTTATGCAAAACATAGCTGGCAGGTCTCCTGACTTTGGCGGTATACTTCTGTTGCGACCTTCCCGCGCATTTCCGGGAGGAAACATCGCAGTGGTTGGCAACACCTGTTTTTTTTCAGCATGGGGCCATGCTTCATTAAAAACAGGAAACCGCTTTACAGTTGCGGGTACAGTGTACGAATCTCACGTACTTCCCTATTCTCCGGCTTTCAAACCGGCACCAGTTATAAAATGAAAGAACAATGTGGTGGTAGTTACGAAAAATAAACTCTCTCTGCAAACTCCAATTCTGCAAGTGATCACAAATGTCATATCATCCTGCCATACATTCATAGCTCATACTGCTCTCTTGTGTGCTGTGTACATGGACAATGTAAAACGCTCAGTTCGGGAGCACACCTGTGTTGCTCAAAACTTGGCAGCAAGCTGGAGGGTGAAAATATCCTCGCTTGTGTCGTCGCTGTTTTCGTTACGGAGGTACTCGGCACCGAGTGAGACCCCTTCATACAGGTCATACGAGACGGTTGCGCCGTACTGGTTATCGACATCATACTCATCCCCTCCGCCTACACGGACTGCTAGCGCCAGCGGCGAGGGCACATCCCAGGCAAGCTCCACATTGTATGCGGCCGGTTTGCTTCCCGCTCTTGTGCCGTCGCTGAATTCTTCAGCCGCTGCCATATACTCGCCGCTCAACTGTACGGAATCGAGCCCGACAACGACATAACCTGAATAGCCGCCAACTAAATCGTCTGTCTCGCCACCGGCAAAATCATCCACCAGGCCGTCGCTGTCGGCAAAGTTGTTGGTATAGGATACTCCGGCTTCACAGGTCAGGTTGCCAAGCTCACCGTTCACATTCAGGGCACCTACCCAGGTGTTGATATGATCGTCACCGGTTTTCTGGATATCGCCCTTGTAGGCACTGACCAGCGCTTTTACTGCATCCTTATTCCAACCGAGGGCGACCGATGATTTCTGGGTTGTTTCACCGAGATCAAGCGTCAGTGGGTCGGTGATCATTGACGACGAGGGAAACGATCCGATGCTCTGTGTAAAACGACCTGCGTTGATGAAAAACCCTGAGTCACCGGGAGTAATGCTGGCGAATGCTTTATCAACTTCGATGCCGTCGGTTTCGTCTTCTTCGTAGAGAAACAAAATGTGCACTGAAAACCAGTCGGTGATCCCTGCATCGATGCCCAGTTCCAGCTCAGCAAGAACAATATCGGATGAATCGTCACCATCGGCTTCGCTATACGATGCTTCTACTTCGACCAGACCGCTCAGCTCGATGTTGTCTCCAATCTTTTGCCCGGCATGAGCAGGCAATGCGAGCACCGCTATGCATGCAAGGAGAGCAAGTAGCTTCTTCATATCGAAAAAAAGTGCTGTGTTCAACATAAGGTTATTCCAATTTCATTATTGAGTGGCATATCCTGTAAATATCCCCACCTCGGGCAGTGAGAAATATAACCCCAAATCAATAACTTAATTGCCATAAAAAGTTGAACAACCCGGAAAACATGGAACTGGAACGGGGCTGGCTGCCAGATCGCAGTCACCCGTCTGATACTCGCAGTCCTACTCTAAGCGATTCAATGATTCACCGACGTGATTGACCCAGATAGCAACATATTCATCATATTCGGCAGTCCCTCTCAACACAGGGACACACTCTATCCCGGCTTTTGTCAATATCGATATCCATGAATCGTCTTCAGCACCGGCCATATCGTTTTTAGCATGATCGCCTGCCACCGACATGAAAGGGATCAGATAGGCTTTTTTGATTTTCTTTTCAAGTAACAGCTCTTTCAACAGACCCACTTCAGGATATCCTTCTACCGTACCAACAAAGATATTAGGATCGTCAAGCTGCAACTGGAACATCAAGGCAGCGTAAAACGCATTGGCCGGATGGTGTGTACCGTGTCCCATCAGAACAACTGCATCTTCTTTTGAGCGCTTGGCCGGGATTGTTGCTTTAATGGCCTCTACAACGTTTTCCATATCTTCCTGTGTACTCATAAGAGGATATCCTAAAACCAGGCTCTTGAATCCTCCTGTCATCCTGAATGCACTTACGGTTCGACGGAGATCATGAAATTCCGCGCCTCCTATGGTATGAAGAGACTGAACGGCAACATGGCTGAATTGCTCATCCTGCATCTTTGCCAGCGCCGTTTCCGGTGAATCGAGATACGTGCCCTGCCTGGCAAGTTTATCACGAATAATACGCGAAGTGTAAGCCCAGCGGACCGGTATACCCGGATAGGCTGCTTTTACTCTCCTGTCGATATTTTTAAACGATACCTGTGCCGATTTTTCACTCGATCCGAAAGCAACGAGGAGGATACCCTCTTTTCTGGGAATCACCTTCTCTACCCCTGACGCGAAGCAGTTACTACTGATCAGACTGAACAATGCAGCGAACAGAATGGTCTTGTAAATTCTTGTCACCATCATTTCATTTCTCCTGTTTTATCAGTTTGGAATACTACAACTGACATACAGGCCCGTCCTTTGGCTCTGAATGCACATGACAGGCATAAAGCTGTGAAACCGTGGATAAATAACGAAGAAAATAAATCCCTTACATACGGGCTAAACAGCCATAGAAGATGTACAGCATTGCCTGGAACTATAACCCGTAGTCCAATTGTCGGCACAATATGATAACTGGCAGGTCTCCTGACTTTCAACGGAACGTGTATTTCGGGTCTTCCCACGGATTTCAGGGCGAAATCAATACGCAGTGACATCGAAAAAACCTCTGCAGATGCTCATGTGGCCATGAAGCACCCGGCAAAGGCAAACCGTTATTACAGTTGCGGGTACAGTGTGCGAATCTCACGCACTTCCCTATTCTCCGGCTTTCAAACCGGCACCAGCTATAAAAGAAAGAACTCGTTAACAACGTGCTTATTTACCAAAAAACACGCTATTCACCAAGAGTATTTCAAAGCTTCTCGTGCTCCATTTATCCCCCGTGCCCAACTCCGGAGGAATGCAAAGAACTCTCAAGGACATCCGGACGCAGATCAATACCATTGTCATCGGCGGTTTCTCGGATTCTTTTTGCAAAAATCCTTGCAAAATCATCATTCGAACCCAATCCCTCCATAACGACATCTACATGAATACCGAGAGACTCTATTCTGCTCTTCCATGAACCAGGGTCAGCATTGTTCATATCGTTATGTGCATGGTCTCCGGCAGTAATCATAAACGGCTTTAAAAGCACTTTTTTAACGCCATCTTTTTTCAGTTCTTCGGTCACTTCGTCAATTCCCGGATACCCCTCGACCATGCCTATATAAATGTCCAGATCCGGATAGAGGTCCCGCATTGCTTTTTGTGCTTCAAGAAAAGCGCCGGATGAAAAAAAATCATTCCCATGACCAACGTATATCAATGAAGCATCCAATCTTTTCGTCCTTGTAAAGTCAGCATCCAGGGCATGCACAACCTCATCAATGTCTTCGGCATAATCGTACTCAACTCCGTATGTCCCCAGGGTGGGGCGTGATAACACAATTTTATCAAAAGGTGCCCATGCCTTTTTTATCGTTCTGATTGACTGAAGCGCCCTGATGTAGGATTGCAGATCTTCGTATTGCTCTCCATGATACATATGGGTCGGCTGTACGATAATAGTACGGTAGTTTTGATCCTGAAGATTACCGATCGCCCCCAGAAAGCTTTGAGCATACATAACTTCCTCTGGCACTCCTTTTTCAAACCAGTTTTCAGGATTTCTCCTTCTCGATGCCCAGATAGTCCTGATCCTATTTGAGGTGAAACATATTCGTGTTTCAATTTCAGGAAAACACTCCTGAACCTGTTGTTTAATTGTACACAGAGAACGGAGAGCATCAGGGTAACTGGTTCCGAAATGTGCAAGAAGAATTGCTTTCTTGTTGATCTGTCTTCGTATTTTATTTTTCCCACCCATGAGAAAAAAGCTGTTTTTACCTTGTTTTACAACAAATTGCCCCGGCCCGACCAGGGTATTCAAGCAATCCTGTTATCAGCTATTCCGACCGGTCTTTTAAATAGTTCCAGGTGATACAGACCCCCTCTATGTTCATGAGCACAAACGTAAGCTGCATTTCCGGAACAAGACAACTGCACACCCGGTAGCACGCCCTTGCCAACTCTCGATACAAAGGCTCTTCTTTCCTGAAGGGAACAATCCCGCTAACATTTCTTACCAGGGTAACGTCAAGTATTTTCCGGCAAGTACCGCTGCTGTATCCGGCTTTTGCGGCAAGATCTGCTATAAACTTCCGATTCACCGGCACGTTTCTGCTTGACGTATCCAATTCTCCCTGAGCCAGCTTCGTTGCTTTCGCCAGCATGACACCTGTTGTAACGTTTTCAAAATTCTGGCATTCATTGATTATTTCCAGCGTTTTGCCGATCCGGTTACCGTAATGAACAAACGCCATGTCCGGCAGATCCGGCAAAAGCTTTTTAAGGTACTTCTCGCTTCTTGCCCCGGAAACAGCTGCCACTTCCCGGCATCCGTTATGCGAAGCAATCTGCAGGGCACGCCTGATGCTCTCGATATATGCCTCTTTGGAATAAGGCACGACGATCCCGCTTGTCCCGATAATCGACAAGCCATCAACCACTCCTACTTTCTCGTTCATCGTTTTTTTCGCAACCAGTTTTCCTCCCGGCACCGACAAGGTGACGGCAACACCTCCTCCAACTCTGTACTTCTTCAGTAATGCCCGTACGCAACCTGTTATCATACGCCTGGGGACCGGATTAACGGCAGGCTCACCCACCGGGATACCGAGACCGGAAAGAGTAACTTTGCCGACCCCCTCTCCCTGCAAAAAAAGAACGTCACCATGCGCAAGGCCTCTCATAAACCTTACCTCACTGCGCACTATCATACCGTTGGTCACATCCGGATCGTCCCCTGCATCCTTTCGCACACCACAGAGAGCGCTTTCATGCATCAATTCACATTCCTCAACAAGAAACCCAGCACAGGCTCCTGATGGCAACGTTATCGTCACGGACTCCTGAGACTGCTGTGTAAGCAGTGCCATGAGCGCCGCGGTTGTTGCTGCAGTTGCACAAGAACCGGTTGTATAACCGTGCCTCGGTTTTTGAGAGTCAGTGTTACGCATGATTAACCTGACCGATTCTTTCAATTTCCCTGCTTAATCCATCTCCGTTTGTTACCGTTATAAAAGATTCCGGCAGCAGAGGACGTTTTACGATAACGACCGGAATATGACAGGCAATTGCTGCACCTGTTTTTACCGGCAAAAATCCTGATGCACCACTTTCTTTCACCAGCAGACAGTCAATGCCGTATGCAATGATAATTCGACACTCTTCCTCCAGAACACCTGAAGGCTTCATTAGAATGAGATCGCCGAGAGGAAACCCCTGTTCATTTGCCAGAAGAACCGATCGACCGGAAGGCAGAATTCTGACCTTCATCTCATACTTATTCCAGTAAGGCCGCAACAGCTTTATAGTTTGCACACCTGTCATGGCGAGGACTCTTTGCGGGCTCAGTGCTTTCAGCAGATCGATCGCCTCGGGAAAGCTGTTCGCATAATGCACATTGTCACGTTGGACGGCACCTTCCGGAAGATCATAGTTACGTTCAAACCTTATAACGGTCAAAGCGAACTGCCGGCAAACCCGGGCAATGGTTTCATGAAGAAGGGATGCAAAGGGATGTGCCGCGTCGATGACGGCATCTACCTTCCTTGCCCTGAAAAGACTCACCATGAGTTGTTCATCAAGAGCGCCGAAACGGTATTCACCGCATTTCATGAAAAACGGCTCGGTCTCTGTCCTGGTGGAATAGATATACTCCATACCCTTCTTATCGAGAAATCGTGCAACCTGCTTACCTTCAGTTGTTCCCCCAAAGACCATTATCATGATTCATCCCTTTCATTTGCATTCGAAGCATGTCTGAAACCATGTGAATAGGACGGGTCATAGAGTTTTGACCTGTTTCCTCTGGCTCCAACCGCTTCTCCGACGATAATAAGGATAGTGCGTGTTTTCCCGCTTTGTCTGACCAGAACCGAAAGCTCTCCGAGCGACCCCCGCCACACTTGCTCATCATCCCAGGTTAACCGGTAACAGACCGCCACCGGTGTCGATGGGGCATAGTGGCTTAGCAACTCTTCCTGAACCTCTTCCGCCCACTCGGCACTTAAAAACAAACAGATAGTTGACTGAGACCGGGCAAGTTCGGCAAGAGCCTCCTTTTCAGGCACAGGCGTTTTTCCGTTATAGCGGGTCAGGATAATCGTCTGCACTTTTTCGGGAACGGTGAACTGTGATTTAAGGGCCGCTGCTGCTGCCTGAAAGGACGACACACCGGGAACAATACAGTAATCCATATCCTTTGATTCGAAATAAGCTATTTGTTCCTGGATGGCACCGTATATCGAGGGGTCACCGGTATGCAGCCTGACGACAAATTTACCCTGGCGGTAAAATTCAGAGATAAGGGATAACTGCTCTTCAAGGGTCATGGATGCCGAACTTCTGACTTCTGCACCAGGTTTAGCATAACGCGTCAGCTTTTCAGGCACCAGACTGCCCGCATAAAGAACAAGATCGGCAGTTTCCAGATAGCGCTTTCCCTTGACCGTCACCAGTTCGGGATCACCGGGCCCCGCGCCGACAATGGCGATACGACCCTTGCGAACGGCTGTCCGGTCCATACTGACAGCAAACGTATAATGCCTGGGATCACCTCGGCTGAAACCTGGAAGAGCAACTTTCTGCTTCTCGACAAGCCACCGGGGCTCACCTGCAAGCAATGCCGCCGAGGCTTCCGACACGCTATGTACACCGACCTTCCGGTACACGGTTTCGGACGGGTTTGGCACACCGTCAAGACCCTCAAGAAGTTCCGCTTTAAATCCATGCAGGGGAATGCCGAGCTTTTCAGAGGCAAACCTGAAGGCCTTTTCCTTTGCCTTGAAATCGACGGAACCCAAACCTTTGAGTGAGAAAGGGGAGAGTCCTCTTCCTTTCATCTCTTCCGTAAATGAGGAGAGAAAAGCTGCCGGATCGATATTTTTTTCACACCCTAATCCTGCACACAGCACTTTAGGACGATAGAAAAAAGACGGAAGAGGCGCCGAAAAGATGCGTGGAGTCACAGCAAGGAACAAGCGGAAAGCCTCAAAATCAATCTCTTGATAATCATAAACGATCGACAGAAAAGGCGGTTTATGGCTTTCGAGATAATCAGTCTGTTCGTCCCTTGTATCGAGCAGCAAAACCGTTGGCTCATGATTGACAAATCTCGACATTGCCCCGGCCATCGTAAGCCGGGACTTTCCTGGAATAAACTCCATCGTCCACCCCTGCTCGCGCCCCAGAATATCGAGACTCCACAGTCCCTGCACGTCACTCGACGTCGTAATAACAGGACGAGCGCCGATCAGACGGGCAACCTGCCGGGCAAATTCGTTCCCTCCGCCGACATGACCCGAAAGCACGGTCTGCACGAAAACCCCGCTTTCGTCACAATTGAGTACTGCAGGATCTGAATATTTATTCCCGATGACAGGTGCGATTGTGCGCACGCATATGCCGAGAGCGCCGATAAACACGAACGCATCGTAACGGTTAAAATTATCATGGATGTAATCGGCAACCCCTGTAACCAAGGTTACCCCTTCCGCCTTGCGGGACGAAAAAATTTCAACTTTGTAACAAGCTACTGTTTCCAATTGCCGCTTGAGACAACAAGCAAGCAAAGCACCGCTGTCAGAAAAAGCCAGAACCGCCACAGTTTGTATCATCATGATTTTCCGGTTTTTTCCGCTGCCGCAACTGTAATCGGATTGTACTTGTCTACAGCAACCTCCATATCGTCAAAAATCTTGTAGTTGTATCGACCGGCATGTTCATGAAACCGCTCGAGACTTTCACACTGCACAGCATTGATAACAATCCGCCCTCCGTCGGAAAGAAACGGATCGATACAGGCAAACATTTCTTCAAGACATCCGCCGTGTCCCCCGATAAACACTGCGTCAACCTGCCCTCTGTCACCAGCGTATTCGATATGGTTCTGCACGAAAAAATCACCCATTACTTTTCGAATACCTGGAGCGCTGCACTTCCGGCTGTTATGCTCAAGAAGAAGAGAACACTCACTCCGCCTCTCAAAAGCAGTGATATCAATCCGCGGAAAACGCAGTTTCGCCTCGATTGAAACCGAACCTGTACAAAACCCGACATCCCAGAAATTCCTTGCATTGACAAGGTCAAGCCGGGCAAGTGTCACCATACGAACAGGCATTTTGGTAATCATGCCGGGACGCCCCGGTAACCCTTTGAATTCCTCATCCTGAATCCCGAAAAGATGCGTATGAGATCTTGAAGCTCGCAGAATAATGCAATTGAGCTTATGAAATGTTCGTTCAACGGCCTCTTCGAGAGTGTACTCCGCAACATGTTCTTCTGTACCCCCAAGAGCCTCGCCGACAATCATGGAATATTCCGAAAAGCAGAACTCAAGCATTCGCCCGGCAATAAATGCCGGGGTTTTCTGTCTGTCGGTCAGTACTCCTATCAATTTTGCACCCTCAATAAGAGCGCTGTCAAGCTCATCCCAGTCTCTCCCTGTAAGCGACGCGTACCGCATCTCCTGATAAGGCATCTTGCAGCGATGCGCCAGCAACTGCAGACTGTGAAATGACGGGTAGTAGATATAGTTCGCGTCAGGAAAAGCCTTTTGCAATGTTGTACCGAATCCGTAAAAAAGGGGATCGCCTGATGTAAATGCCAGAACAGGTTCCTGTTCCTTCTCGAAAGCCTTTAACACTTCTTTGAGAGGCGGTTTGATCGTTATCCACCTGCTGCCTTCAGGCAGCATGCTGGCAACAATCTTTCTGTGACGCTCACCACCGGCAAACACCCTGTGATCTCCTACAGCCTTCATTGCCTCCTGTGTCAATCTCGGCTCGGGCTTATCAGTCAATCCAACAATGGTGATCCTGTCAGACATCTCTCCCCGGTGTCATGGTTGCTGCATCGTCGAGACTCAGCGCTGCATTGACAATTGTTGCAGCAACGGCACTGCCCCCCTTTCTGCCCTCGACAATAACTACAGGCCTCGATCCCCGTGCCGCCCTCAGTCTGAGTTTTGATTCGACAACATTAACAAAACCAACCGGCGCTCCGATGATGCCCATAGGATTAAACTGTTTACGATACAAAAGATCGGAAAGCTCGATAAGAGCGGTTGGGGCATTGCCCACAATATAGAGTGCTTCGGGATGCTCCTGTACCGCAAGGCGCATACCCGCCTGCGTACGGGTTATACCCAACTCGCTTGCCATAACAGAAACCCTTGGATCGCGCAGATAACAGATCGTCTCGATGCCATATCTTTCAAGCGCACCCTTGCGAAGACCGGACTGAACCATGGTGACATCCGTAATGATGGTTGCTCCTCCTGCGGTCAGTTTGTCATGCAGGCACTTTATTGCACCGGGGGTCGCATAAAAAATATCTTCATAATCAAAATCGGCAGTTGTATGAATGGCATGTATCATTGCCCACTTTGTATCGTACGGATGATCATTTCGTTTCAACTGCCTTTCAATCGTTCTGAAGCTGCTTGCCATGATCGACTGCCCGACACCCGTACTCTTTTTGTCCGGCACTTTCCCTGCAAAGTAACCCCTTGGAGTAACCATATTGCTGCCAAAAGCAAATGTCTGCTGATTGCCGATGATCATAATACTGAACATGTCAAGTAACTCGGGGTCGAAATTGGAAAGTGTCGTGACAAACGACGTCTCTTTGTCTCTTTCTGCATGACGAACGACTCCCACAGGAGTATTGCCCGAACGCTTCTCCAGAAACAGCTCCTTAAGCCGGTGAATCTGCCAGTAACGTCCTTTGCTTTTCGGATTGTATACCGCCGTCACAAAATCGGCGCTGGCCGCGGCCTTGATACGACACTCGATAACCTCCCAGGGTGTAAGAAGATCGGAAAGGGAAAGGACACAAAAATCATGTCCTGTCGGGGCGCCAAGCTTTGCCGCAGCCGCCTGAAAAGCACTTATCCCGGGCACAATACTGACTGTCACGCTGTCATAATCTGTTTTTTGAAGCATTTCCATGATCAGAGGAGCCATTCCGTAAACCCCTGCATCGCCGGAACTGACAACCACAACATCCATACCCTCAAGAGCGAGGGTAAACGCACGCTCAGCCCGGTCACGCTCTTTCTTCATCCCGTTGTCAATCAGAAGTACGTGACGGGGTATGATATGTTCCATCAATCTCACATAATAGCTGTAGCCAACAATGGCATCGGCATCCTGAATTGCCGTAAATACACGGGGAGCTATCAGATCGATGCTACCGGGCCCCAGCCCAACAACAGTTACCTTTCCGGACATGAACGTGATGGAGATTGGTCTCGGTTGAAAAAAATTATCAGTGCAAAATATGGTATCCGCCTTGATTTAAGGTCTTGGAGGTTCCGGGTGACAAACTCACGTGGCGTACCCAGATATTCGGCATATACAAAACCCTTGTCCCTTTTTTGAAGGTATGAGCAAAGCCCCTTGCGAATCATCGAAAGCTTCATGACAACAACAGTTTCATACCGGTCAAGGTATCTGTCAAGCTCATTGACATCGCCAAGACAAGGCAGAACAACCACCCTGTCCGACCGAAGAGCCAATGGTACCCTGGCAGATGCCCCGGCGGCGATAAATGCAGGAACTCCGGCAATCATCTCCACCTCTACGGATGCAGCGGCTATTCTTTCAAGCAGGTGAGCGAACGTACTGTAAATCCCTGTATCGCCAACACATACGACAGCAACGCACAAACCTTTTTCAAGATCCCTCATGACAGAAGCGAAGGCACAATCATAAACCTTTTCCACTTCGTCCCGGGGCATCGTCATGGCAAAAAGCATGCTTTTCAGCTTTGTCTCAGGAACACCGAGCTTTTGCAAAATTTCAAGAGCAAAGCTGTTGACTGCTCCAGATCCGGCTATGGCTCCCGGATAATAGACTCTGTCAGCCATGGCCAGCACCTTCATCGCTTTGACCGTCACAAGATCCGGATCTCCAGGTCCCAGTGACACACCGTACACCTTAGCTCTCAATGTCGAGTCTTTTTTTCGATTGAATCTCTTCTTTTTTCAAACCTGCGTTTTCCAGACTGAAACGCTCCGACAACAAACCCAAAGACTTGCAATACAGAGCAGGACAAGGGAAACACCCCTTCCGTAGTATCCGGGAAATGATTCGTTAAAGAGAAAAAGTTTTTGTAATGCTGCATGAAGACTAAAACCCGTAGTCCATCACATCCAGGCAACATTTGACTGGCAGGTCTCCTGACTATCACGGAATTCCTGCTGACAACCTTCCCGCTTTTTCCGGGCGGAAAAATGCAGTGATTATCAGCAACTGCTTTTTCACTACATGAGGCCATGAGTTGAAAAAGGCAGTGAACCGCTTAACAGTTGCGGGTACAGTGTACGTCTTTCACGTACTTCCCTATTATCCGGCTTTTAAACCGGCACCAGTCATAAAAGAAAGAACAAACGTCATATGACGTTTTATATAGCAAAAATAACTGTAATCGTCAACGATTATGATGCAACATGCTGAACAACACCGAAAATTTCCTCTATTTTTTTCCGGCGATAGGTAAAAACGTATTCAAGCCGGTTGTGGATAAGAAGCTGGTCAAGCATTTCTCCAAAAAAACCGAAGGGAAGCCTGTACTCGATGATATCGGTCATTTCGACGCCCTCGGAAACCTCACGAAACAGGTGCTTGTGACGCCAGAACTCATACGGACCGCTTTTCTGTTCATCCTCAAACTCGTGAGGTTTGTCAACACGGATTATCCCGGTAGACCATTTTACAGGCAAATCAAAGAAAGGAAACAGTTTGTAGCTGATCGTCATTCCTTCATACAAAGACCCGATATCCTCCTCGTTGGTGATTCTCATATGCATCTCCTGAGGAGTTATTTGTGCAAGATTCTGCGGATTGGCAAAGAAATCCCAGACTTCTTCTATTCCTGCAGGAATTTTCTGTGTATATATCAGTTTGTTGACATTCATGGTTGCATACCGATTTGTCGCACATCATGGTGCTGATATTTATCCTATACAACAGCACAACTATACAAAAATATCCCTTTATAGATATGAACTGGTGCCGGCTGAAAACAATTTGAAAAGCTCATCCCGGAAATGGTAAAAGCAACAGTAACCGCAATCCTCTCACCTTCCGAGACAGAAAAGAACACTGTTCTTCTGACACGACGAACAATAGACCCGTTCAAGCACCACTGGTGTTTTCCGGGCGGGCATATCGATTCAGGCGAAACCGCTGAAAACGCTGCTATACGGGAAACCTCCGAAGAAACCGGCCTTGAGCTGCAATCCCCTGTTTTTCTCGGTTACTGCGATGAAATATTTCCCGAGTTCAGTTTCCATGCCGTTGTCCTGATGTTTTACGGAACCGCAAAAGGGACACTGCGCCCTCAACCCGGTGAAGTATCGGATATCGGCTGGTTTTCCCTTAAGGAGGCCCGTAACCTTGGCTTGGCATTCAATCACCTGGAAGTTCTGAACCGTTATGAAAAGCATCTTTCTTCCCTTTAGGCTCCCTTTTCTTTTATTCCTCGTCTTTTTGGGATTCGTTGGCGGATGTAGTGAAACCGGAACAAGGCAAACCCCGGCCTCTTCTTCCGATAAACCGACGATTGTCAGTCTGGCCCCAAGCATTACGGAAATGATCTATGCGATCGGAGCGGAAAAACAGCTTGTCGGAAGAACCAGTGCATGCGACTGGCCGGCAAACGTAAAAAAGGTGAAGGTTGTAGGAGCTTTCGGCAAACCATCTCTTGAGGTACTTGCCGGTCTCTTGCCGGACCTTGTGCTGGATAATGATCTCGCAGATGAAAACATGGGAGCGAAAATAACCGAACTCGGGATCAAGCGGAAACGGCTCACTGTTCGCACCCCGGAGGATATTCCCCCGGCGCTCCGCAAGCTTGGAGCTTTGACAGGCAATTCTGAAAAAGCGGACAGTCTTGCTTACCTGATTGAAAACGGCCTGGAAAAATTCAGGAGCCGGATTGATATTGCAGCTTCGTCCCCGAAAGTGTACCTGGAAATATGGGATGACCCTCTCTGGACAGGGGGAAAAAGCAGCTATGTCTCCGCTCTCATTTCCTACGCCGGAGGCCGCAATATTGGCGACGCTGTTGAAAAGGAATATTTCGAAGTCTCGCCCGAATGGGTCATCAGACAAAACCCGGACATCATCGCATGCATGTACATGTCGAGAAGTAGCGATGTCGCTGCAAAAGTATCATCGAGACCCGGCTGGAAACATACAGCTGCCGTGAAAAACAGCAGGGTTTATGATGATTTCGACAACAACATTTTTCTTCGTCCGGGACCAAGAGTACTCGAAGGGATAGAACAGCTCAGACGCATTATTGATAAGGCTGAAGCTGAGGAGTAAGTATTTTTTCTTGCTTTTGAGCCGACCGGGCCTCATGAACTCTGAAAGAGGAAAAGAGCGGTCATTTTTTTATCTTTCCGGCTTTACTACTATAAAATTGCCTCCCTGCATGAAGAAATCACCTTTGGCGATATTGTTTCTGACCGTGCTGCTTGACCTGATAGGGTTCGGTATTGTCCTGCCTCTTCTCCCGACATACGCCAAAGATCTTGGGGCAAACCCTTTCATGATCGGCTTTATCGCTGCGATATATTCCAGTATGCAGTTTCTCTTTTCTCCTGTCTGGGGAAGGCTCAGCGACTTCATAGGCCGAAGACCTGTCATGCTGGTCAGCATCTTCATGGCCTCGGTTTCCTATCTGTTTTTCGCCCACGCAACAACCATCCCGCTCCTGATCCTTGCCCGGGCTCTTTCAGGTATAGGCTCGGCAAATATTGCGGCTGCACAGGCATATATAACTGATGTTACCGACAGCAAAAGCAGGTCGAAAGCTATGGGCATGCTTGGAGCGGCGTTCGGTATAGGGTTTATTATCGGGCCGTTGATCGGCGGCTTTCTCAAGACCAATTTCGGCATTGAAATGGTGGGCTATGTTGCTTCGGCCCTGATTGGAATCGACTTTATCCTCGCTGTTTTTTTCCTTCCGGAATCAAACCGGGAAGCAAAAAAAATCTCACACATTATCAGCAGTTTAATGAATCGTTCCAGGCAACCTCTCTTTGCTTCGATGAAAGAAAAGTCGGCCATCTATCTTGACGGAATCAGAACAGCATTCAGCTCCCCTCCCATAGCCCTGCTCATGAGCGCAAATTTCATCTTCACGTTTGGTGTCGCCAACATGCAGATAGCCTCCATCCTGCTGTGGAAGGAATATTTTCACACCACAGACCAGCAGATCGGTTACCTGTTTGCCTATGTAGGCTTCATATCGGTCATAGTCCAGGGAGGAATGATCGGAAAACTGAACATGCGCTTTGGTGAGCACAAGCTTTTTCTCTGGGGACATATCATCACCTTCGTCGGGGTGTTTTTTATCCCATTCATTCCACCGGTGACTCTTTTCACCCTTGGCCTCGGAATCCTTCTTTTCTTTGCAATCGGAACCAGTCTGGTAAACCCGATCAACATTTCGATGATCTCCCTTTACAGCTATACACAAAAGCAGGGACAGATCATGGGTTACGGACAGTCCATCAACTCCCTTGCGAGAATATTTGGGCCATTCAGCGGCAGCATTCTCTATGGTATATTCCCATCCATGCCGTTTATTGTCGCCGGCATCCTCATGTTGGCCGGAACCATAATATCAATGAGTTTGTTCAGGTACGAGATAGAAGCACTGGATGCACAACCCGAATCCCCGGCCGATCCGCAAACAGCAGAATAGCGGACACTTACAAGGAAAAACATTCTTAGAGAACCCTGATACGTTTATGTTCTGCAAGGAAAAACTGCCACACAATTCCCTCCCCGATATTCTTTACCGGATAGGCGACATCGCCGACCGGACTGTTACCCCCTGTTATCTTGTCGGAGGTTATGTCAGAGATGTCCTGATGCACAAAACAAGCCGTGACATCGATATCATGGTTATCGGTGAACCCATACCATTTGCGAAACTGGTTGAAAAAGAACTGAACGGGAAAAATTTTGTCGTTTTCGAACGATTCCGGACAGCACGCCTCGAACTGGAGCAACCTGAAACCGGAATGATATTGCTTGAAATTGTGGGCGCCCGCAAGGAAAGCTATAATCCTGATTCAAGAAAACCGATCACCGAAATCGGCTCTCTCGAGGATGATCTTTCAAGACGTGATTTTACAATCAACGCTTTTGCCATACCGCTGAACAAAAACAAGCGAAACTGTCTTGTCGACCTTTTCAACGGTTACAACGATCTTCAGCAAAAAGTCCTGAGGACTCCTCTTGAACCTGAGAAAACCTTTTCGGATGATCCCTTGCGCATGATGAGAGCCGCAAGGTTTTCGAGCCAGCTTGGTTTTCATCTTGACAAACAGGCAATAAGCGCCATGTCCTCAATGGCAGAGAGAATCACTATTGTCTCTAAAGAACGAATAAGCCAGGAGTTTCTGAAAATCATGGCAAGCCCAAAGCCGTCTGTCGGGCTTATGATTCTCTATGAAACCGGGATCCTGCACAAAATCTTCCCGGAACTTACCGCCATGGCCGGAGTAGAACAGGTTGACGGTCTGGGTCACAAGGATACGCTGCTTCACACCTTTCAGGTTGTCGACAAATTGTCCGAAAACAGCCACAATCTCTGGCTGAGAATCTCCGCGCTCCTGCATGATATAGCAAAGCCTCTGACCAAGCGTTTCAATAAATCATCCGGCTGGACTTTTCACGGGCATGACGCCGTCGGCACAAAGCTTTCCAAAAAAATATTCCACTCCATGCGCTGGCCGCTTGAACCCCTGCCTTATGTACAGAAAATGATACGCCTGCATCATCGCCCTATCCCGTTGTCAAAGGGTGAAATCACTGATTCCGCCGTAAGAAGACTGATGTATGAAGCAGGAGAAGACCTTGATGATCTGATGACGCTGTGCAGGGCTGATGTAACCAGCAAAAACCCGCGCAAAGTCAAGAGGATCATGAACAACTTCAAAATCGTGGAAAAGAAAATCACGGAGGTTGCCGAAAAGGATCTGCTTGCAAAGTGGAGACCGCCCATCAGCGGCAACGATATCATGCAAACCCTCGGTCTTTCCGAAGGGCGCCTTGTCGGAATCATAAAGAAAAAAATGGAAACAGCCGTAATTGAGGGAGAAATACCCTATGACCGTGAAGCTGCCCTTGACTACATAAAAAAAACGTATCGGGAGATGCAAGACTCATAGCAACATTAGGGTAGCCGGAAGTCCGGTGTAAATGATATATTGAAACTTTTCAAAAATCAGGATCGACAGACGGGACTGATCCAATAAAAACCAGAGCACAGTGATACCACGTTACTCACCGAAAGACATGAAAGCCATCTGGACGGATGAAGCCAAGTTTGAACGCTGGCTGCAACTGGAAATAGCGGCTGTCGAGGCACGTTTCGAAGCAGGAATTGTTCCTCGGGAAGCCCTTGAGGCAATCAAAGAAAACGCAAGATTCAATGTTGACGAAATCCTTGAAATCGAAAAGGAAACCAAGCACGATGTCATCGCGTTTCTCACCAACGTCAACCAGTATGTCGGTCCCCAGTCACGCTATATTCACGAGGGGCTGACCTCTTCCGATGTCGGCGATACCTGCCTTGCAATGCAGATGCGTGACGCCGGCAGAATTCTTCTCAAAGATGTCGAAAGGCTTATCGAAGTACTTGCCGAAAGAGCCGTGGAATTCAAATACACTCTAGAAATGGGCAGAACCCATGGCATCCATGCCGAGCCAACGACGTTCGGCCTGAAGCTTCTGCTCTGGCGCCAGGAAATGCTCCGAAATCTCGAAAGGCTGAAAAGGGCCGTTGAAAATGTTTCCGTAGGAAAAATTTCAGGTGCTGTAGGCACGTATCAACATCTTTCGCCTGAAATCGAAGCCGCTGTCTGCAATAAACTCGGCCTGAAGCCTTCACCGATTTCAACACAGATCCTTCAGCGTGATCGCCATGCTGAATTCCTTACGACTCTTGCAATCATAGCCTCCTCAATCGAAAAATTTTCCGTTGAGTTTCGCCACCTGCAGCGTACAGAGGTCAGGGAAACAGAGGAGTTTTTCAGCAAAGGACAGAAAGGCAGTTCGGCAATGCCGCATAAACGCAATCCCATTACCTTTGAACGCCTTACAGGGCTGGCAAGGATCGTCCGCTCAAACTCCATTGCCGCAATGGAAAATGTTGCCCTTTGGCATGAAAGGGACATCTCACACTCTTCCGTTGAAAGGGTTATCATGCCCGACTCGACCATAGCCCTTTGCTATATGCTTCGTACCTTTACGGATACCTTGAAAAATCTTCTTGTTTATCCGGAAAGGATGGAAGAAAACTTCAACACCTCTTACGGTCTCACCCTTTCACAGACATTGCTGCTTGCTCTTACAGGCAAAGGCCTGACCAGGGAAGAAGCCTATAAGCTTGTACAGCGTAATGCCATGAAAAGCTGGGAACACAAGGTTCAACTGAAGAAACATGTCCTGCAGGATCAGGACATTCTCAGCCATGTCTCCACCGAAGAAATAGAGAAACTTTTTTCATCGGAAAACATATTGAACAAACTCAGAAAAAGCGTTGATATCATCTTTGCCCGTAACGGGCTCTGAAAAAATTAACGCTGTTATTCGGTTTGTTAATATCTGCGGATATTATTAAATTTTGCGTCGCTTTGTCCCTGAACCGGAAGCAATAAGCAGGGGTTGGAGCGGCATGGCACATCTCACATTTCACTGTCACCAGCCATTGGACATATTATTGTAATGCAGGTTATTACGTCGATAATAACACATGAGAAGATTATGCGTTATGTATGCTAAGGTACTGAAAACATATAAAGGAAAAGCAGAAATCGAAATCGTCTGCACTGATGCGTCAAACGACAACGTGCATTGTGGGGCATGCAGCATGGGTCAAAAGCCGTCGGCAAAAGCCGAAACGGTTCTTGCTCAGAACAGGATAGAGGCAAAACCCGGCGATATGGTCGAATGCAACCTGAAAGAACGTGCTGAGGTTAAAGCCGCTCTGTTGCTTTTTATTGGACCGCTGGTGTTGTTCATGATCGCACTCGGACTCGCCAATGCCCTGAATCTGGAGCTCTGGGAATCGTTTCTTTTCGGAGTCGGGGTTCTCGTAATAACCTATATCGTTCTCCGGTATCTACTGAAGAACAAAACGTACTACTATATCACAGGAATCAAATAACAACGCATGATTAGTGAAGCATTCATACCGGCAGTTGCAAGCCTTGGATCCGTTGCACTCGCGCTCGGTCTCATAATTTTCTATGTTTCAAAAAAATTTCACGTTGAAGAAGACCCCACGGTAGTTATCATCAATGATATCCTTCCCGGTGTTAACTGCGGTGCCTGCGGATACCCGAGCTGCGGGCAGTTTGCCGAAGTTCTTGTAGAAACGAAGGATTCATCGATGTCTTGTCCTGTCGGGGGAGCGGATCTTGCCGCCCAGCTTAGTGCCACGCTCGGCATCACCATGGCTGAACCCAAACCGATTACCGCTGTCGTGCTCTGTCAGGGCGACAACGACACGGCAAGGGAAACAGCAGAATATTACGGCATCCAGGACTGCTGGGCTGCCACCCAGACCTTTGTAGGTCCTAAACAGTGCCGCTACTCCTGTTTAGGCCTTGGCTCATGCATTGCTTTCTGCGATTTCGGGGCCATGCGCCTTGAAAACGGACTTATCGTTATCGACAAGGATCTTTGCACAGGTTGCGGTGCTTGTGTTCCAGCCTGTCCCACCGGCGTACTTGTCATGCAGGAAAAGAAAGCCGAACGCTATTATATCGCCTGCAATTCGCATGACAAAGGCGCTGCCACAAAGAAGGCCTGTGATGCAGGCTGCATTGCCTGTCAGAAGTGCGTCAAGGTTTGTGATGATGATGCAATTGTCATCGAGAATTTCCTTGCCAGGATCATTCAGGAAAAATGTACCGCCTGCGGTAAATGCATCGAAGTTTGTCCGACCAAGGTCAACTGCATTATCCTGGAACAGGACCTTAATGAAGTGAAACAAAAAAAAGCCTCATAAATGAAGACATTCAAAACGGGAGGCATTCATCCTCCTGAAAGCAAGTTTACAGAAAATATTCCCATAGAAGTAATGCCGGTTCCGGCAGAACTGGCCATCTCCCTGAACCAGCATCTCGGCAAACCTGCCAAACCTCTGGTAAAGGTCGGAAGCGAAGTTAAAAAGGGGCAACTGATCGGTGACGCTGATGGTTTTATTTCCGCAAGAGTTCATGCGAGCACAAGCGGCAAGGTTAAAGCCGTCAAACCGCACCCCCACCCGGGCGGGCAATATGCCATGACCGTGTTTATCACCGCCGACGGGCAGGATGAGTGGGAAGAAGGATTGAATATCGAGCCGGTTGACTGGCACGGCTTTTCCAAAGAAGAGATCGTAGGGAAAATAAAAGATGCCGGGATCGTCGGCATGGGCGGGGCAGGTTTCCCGACCAACGTCAAGCTCTCCCCTCCGCCTGACAAGCAGATCGATACTATCATTCTCAACGGTGCTGAATGCGAGCCGTTTCTTACAGCCGATCACCGTCTTATGCTGGAATCACCGCAAGAAGTCATCGAAGGACTTGAGATCATTGCATCACTTTTCGGTGCAGAGGCAAAGGCTTATATCGGCATCGAGTCCAATAAAAAAGATGCAATCGAAACATTATCCCGACTTGCTTCATCCAAAGGCATCGAAGTTGTCTCCCTGAAAACCAAGTATCCCCAAGGCGCGGAGAAACAGCTTATCAACGCAATTACCGGCAGAACAATTGAGCAAGGTGAGCTGCCGTTCGACAAAGGGTGTCTTGTACAGAATATCGGAACGGCAGTAGCCATTTATGAAGCCGTCTGTAAAAACAAGCCTCTGGTCGACCGAATCGTAACGGTTTCAGGTCTGGAAATAGGAAAACCGAAAAACATCCGCGCGGTAATCGGCACGAGTTTCAGGGATATTTCGCGGTTCTGTGGTGATCTGAAGGACAGCACCAACCAGATTATCTCAGGCGGCCCGATGATGGGCAAAGCACTTTTTACGCTTGACGTACCGGTTGTAAAAACCACGTCAGGCATTCTCTTTATCAATAACACCGGGATTGAAAAAGCCCGTGAACGCACCTGTATCAGGTGCAGCAAATGTGTTGATGTTTGTCCACAGGGACTTGCACCGTGGCTTCTTGCCAATGTCGCGCAATTCAGGGAGTTTGATGAAATACAACTTCTTGGCCTTGCCAATTGCACGGAATGCGGCAGTTGCACCTATGTCTGCCCATCGAAACGCGAGCTTGTTCACTGGATCAAATATGCCAAGGCGCTTGTCAATAACCGCCAAAAACGCAAATCAGCTTAAAGGATATCAGTATTACTTCTATGGAATCAGTCAACCTCAAAGTCTCAAATGCGCCATTCGTCCGCTCGAAGGACTCCATCGAATCGGTGATGTACAATGTCGCCTTTGCTCTGGCTCCGGCAACAGTCATGTCGGTCTACCTGTTCGGCATGAGAGCCCTTGTTCTGACAGTGGTATGCATTCTCAGCTCTATAGCCTTCGAATGGCTCATGGACAAGGCAAGAAAAAAACCGAATTCCTGTCTTGACGGCAGCGCACTGGTTACAGGCCTGCTTATTGCATTGAACGTACCTGCAAATCTGCCGCTCTGGATGGCAGTGACGGGATCATTTATTGCCATTGTGGCTACAAAACACGCTTTTGGAGGACTTGGTTATAATGTCTTCAATCCCGCCCTTGTAGCCAGGGTATTCCTGCTTATCTCGTTTCCGGCTGCCATGACAAGCTGGCCGATGCCTGCACCTTTTTCTTTTGACGTGATGGTAGATATGGAGACCGGAGCCTCGCCTCTCGGCATCCTGAAGACGGATGGTGTTCAAGCTGCGCTCGCCTCACTTTCACTGATGGACGGATTTTACGGCACGATGACCGGCAGCCTTGGCGAAACCTCAGCCCTTGCCCTGCTTGCAGGAGCCGCATGGTTATGGTACAAGAAGTACATCACGATGTACATACCTCTGACCATCATGGGTTCCGTCTTTCTTTTCACCGGCCTTTTTCACCTGATCGATCCGGGAACCTATGCCTCACCTGCCTTCCATATGGTCACAGGCGGACTGATTCTCGGAGCATTCTTCATGGCAACCGACATGGTGACCTCTCCGCTTTCAATTCGTGGCCAGCTGCTTTTCGGCCTTGGCTGCGGACTATTGACGGCCGTCATCCGCCTCTGGGGCGGATATCCTGAAGGCATTTCATTCGCCATCCTTATCATGAACTCCTTCGTCCCGCTGATCGACCGCTGGGATCTCAACGACAGAAAAGCCGAAAACAATAAGAAGCCGGAAACACCATGAGACCAATAATTATCCTTACTATTGTCGGCATACTGAGCGCCTCGCTGCTTGCTGTCGTGGAGGACCTCACGCGCGAACCGATAGCAGTTGCCAAGGAACAGATGAAACGAAAAGCAATCCAACAGATTTTTCCGTTTACTTTTGACAGCCTGAACACGGTTGCAACCGAACAAACAACCTTTTACGAAGCGTATAACCAGGACAACACGCTTGAAGGCATAGCTGTCGAGACCTCAACAGAGGAAGGTTACAGCGGACTTATCGAAATCCTGCTAGGCGTTTCGCCCGACCAGAAAATCCTCGGTTACAAAGTCCTCTTTCATCGTGAGACCCCCGGACTCGGTGACAAAATCGACAAACCCAAATTTAAAGAGCAGTTCAAGGGACGTACACTAGAAAACACCAACTGGAAAGTCAAAAAGGACGGTGGAGACATCGACGAACTCACTGCTGCAACGATCTCCTCGGAAGCCGTTGCCAATGCTGTCGTCAAAGGCCTTGAATTCATTAAAGAGCAATACCCTAAATCTTCAGCAGAATGAACGAAGCGTTAAATATTTTCACCAGAGGGTTTGTCAGAGAAAACCCTGTAACAAAGATGCTCCTGGGCCTCTGTCCGGTGCTTGCCGTCACAACTACCGCGATCAACGGACTCGGTATGGGACTGGCGACAACCTTTGTCCTTCTCGGATCAAATGTTGTCATAGCCCTGGCATCGAAAGCGATCCCCAACACTGTCAGAATACCATCGTTTATTCTGGTTATCGCAACCTTTGTGACGATTGTCGATCTGCTGATTCAGGCGTTTTCTCCCGAGCTGAACCAGTCACTTGGCATCTTTATACCGCTGATCGTGGTAAACTGTATGATTCTCGGCAGGGCTGAAGCCTTCGCGAGCAGAAACGGCCTCTGGTACTCGATTATCGATGCCATCGGGATGGGACTTGGCTTCACCTTTGCCCTGCTCCTGCTCTCGATACTCCGTGAAGTCCTTGGTTCCGGAACGATATTCAATATCCCGCTTGTCGGCGAAGATGCAAGCACCATACTTGTCTTTGCACTGCCTCCCGGCGCATTTGCCGGGCTCGGGCTCATCATTGCCGGGCTCAATTCACTTGAAAAGAAAATGGGAGATAAGAAATGAATGAAATATCAGGACTTCTGCTTGTCATAGTCAGCGCGATATTTGTCAATAACGTTGTTTTTGCCCGTTTTCTCGGCATCTGTCCTTACCTCGGAGTTTCGAGAAAGCTGGATACCGCCCTCGGCATGGGTTTTGCCGTAACCTTCGTAATGACTATCGCCACTGCCATCGGGTACGTTCTGCATTACGGGATACTGGTACCCTTTAAAATAGAGTTCATGCAGACGATCATGTTTATCCTCGTGATCGCCTCTCTTGTTCAGCTTGTTGAAATCGTTTTGAAAAAAGTGAGCAAGTCGCTCTACAACTCACTTGGGATTTTCCTGCCACTCATTACCACCAACTGTGCCATCCTCGGCGTCGCCCTGATTGCGATACAGGAAGATTACTCGTTTGTCACCTCCGTGGTATTCGCCTTTTTCTCGGCAATGGGCTTTATACTCGCCATTCTTCTGTTTGCAGGTATCAGAGAAAAACTTGAAGAAGCCGACGTGCCGAAGCCATTCAAAAACGTCCCGATCGGATTCATTTCAGCAGCGATTCTCTCCCTTGCTTTCATGGGTTTTTCGGGCTTGGTTAAGTAGAAATTTGCATATGCGCCCCAGAGCAGAAAAAGCAAAGAGGCTGTCTCCTGGAATCAGGAAGCAGCCTCTTTGTTTGCAGTTTCAATATTCAGCACCATTGTCGTAGAACCGCCGAAACCCAAAAACCAACGCAAATATGCAAACCTTTCTGTTCTGATCGGCTTGAAACCAACACGCTCATACAACTTTCTTGCACCCGAATTGGTATCTATCACATCCAGACGTAGCCTGTCATACCCTTCCTCTCTTGCATACGCCGCCAATTCTTCAAGCAACCTGCGCCCAATCCCTTTACCCCTGTAATCACGGTGAACCGCTATGCCATCCATCAACAACTCTCCGGTTTCAGGCTTTCTGTCATAGAGACTCAATATCAAGGCCGCCCAACTGCCCTCTATAAACCCCAGTAGCGAAACCATGTCTTTGTACTCGACTCCCCCTGTAAATGAACCTTCTGGTGTATGAAAGCCTGCAATTCCCACAAGCTTGTCGCCAGCCATGGCAACAATAGCATATTCACGCTTAAAACAATCCCTTAGCAAAGAGAGCCGTTGTTGGTCGGAGCGAATAGCAACCTTGAATTTTTGGCCGAAGGCTTCATCATAAAGAGAAACTGAAGTGGCAAGACATGATTCAGGTACTCCCAGTTGGTAACGTATTCCGACAGCATGCATCCCTGTCCCCTCTTTTTCCTGAAACATATCAAATACTCCCCACAAGTCTCCTGGAAAAGCCTGTTATAAAGCAATTGGCGATGTCTTATGCTTCCTTGACACTCATGCAGATCTCGATAATACCAGCCCAGTCACCAAGCTTGTGAAACAAGTCTCCAAAGACCTGTGCGTTACCAATATAGTTACCGGTAAACGAAACAAATGCAACCTTTCTTTCCGCTAGTTCCCTGACCAGCGGTTCTTCGTTTTTCATACTGTTCTCCCTGTATTATTTTACACTGGATTGAGTTGCCTTGAACATCACTTTTCAGCCGACGCTTCCAGTCTAGCATAGGCATTGATCGCGGCCTGCAAGACTTTTTTCGCTTCTTCCGTATCGGCCATGCCGCCTGATTGCATGACACCGGGCCCTTTGTAACTGGAAAACCAGATATCAAGAATACGGGTAATCCCTTTGTAGCGGCTTTCCAGTTCCTCCAGTGATTTGATATCGCCAAAATGAGAATCGAGCATCACCGCAATGAGCTTGTCATCCTGTTTCCCTTCATCGAGCATCCTGATCATGCCGATAAGCTGTGCTTGTAAAATCGTCCCTCTGGGTACTGCAGGCCCAAGAACGATAACATCCAGCGGATCGCCGTCTCCGCCACTTTCTTCGGGGAGCAGCGTGCGTGGAACCATTCCGTAGTTCCCGGGATACGAAAGATACTTCACCACCCGTGGTTTCCCCTCCTTGACTTCCCATTCCAGGTTCCCGCTGTCCTTGTCAACCTCCCATTTTTCGTTGGTACCCGCAGGAATTTCAACGACAACCTGTATGTCTCCACGTTCATTCCTGGGTTGATAGCCGGAATAGAGGTTTTTTTCCCCTACCAGAAGACACTGCCCTTTCCGGATCATGCCGGAGACATGGCCGTTGACACTTCCTGATTCTTTACAATTTCGGCAGCTTGCAACAAAAACAAGCAACAATACTAACCCGCACCGGATCAGTCCGGAACCGTACACTTTCATAGCTCTTCTTTTGGCAACATTTGAAAAGTACATAACCAATAAAGAAAACACTACCCCTTCACAAGCATCCGCCTCGTAGTCAAAAGTTTTCATTGCCACACAACGATTATCGTGATTGCTCTCTGCCTCAGCATGGGATTTCACACTTCCTTAACCGTTCCTTTGCACAATTGTTACAAGGCGATGTTTGCCGGAAAACCCGAAAGAGATATTCTACTGGCGTCATGAATTCATCTCTTTTATTCAGGGTCTTCCAACTCAAAAAAGACACCATAATGAGACATTTGCTTGCTTTTATCCTCATCTGCCTTACCGTTGCGGCACATCATGGATTTGGAGCACCGAACATTGCGCATGCTGAAAGTTTCGGGAGCACTGTAAGCGGTCGTGTAGTCGATGATGTTGATGGACTCCCGCTTCCGGGAGTAAACATCTCTGTTAAAGGAACATCAAAAGGAGCTGTCACCGGTCAGGACGGGCGTTACCGTCTGGACAATGTTTCCGAAACTTCCGCTGTCGTTGAAGCCTCCTATATCGGCTATGTAAAAGGAGAGTATCCGGTAACTCTCACTCCCGGCAAAGCCGTTACGCAGAACATCAGATTGAAACCCGGTGTCGTGATCAGTGAAGAGATCACTGTTGTTGGTGAAATCCTGAAAGGCCAGGCCAAGGCGTTGAACCAGCAGAAAAACGACGTGAATGTCACCAATGTTGTTGCATCAGACCAGATCGGAAAATTTCCTGATTCAAACGTCGGTGATGCGTTGAAAAGAATCCCCGGTATCAGTGTATTCAACGACCAGGGTGAAGCCCGTTTCGGCCATATCCGCGGCACGGAACCCCGCTTCAATTCCGTAACGGTCAACGGTGAACGCATTCCATCCGCAGAAGCTGAAAACAGAACCATTCAGCTTGACCTCATTCCTGCAGACATGATCCAGACCATCGAGGTCACCAAAGCGTTGACACCTGACATGGATGCCGACGCAATAGGCGGCTCGATCAACCTGGTCACCAAGATCCCGACTGAAGAAAGGGTTTCCCTGACAGCCGGTGGCGGTTTGAACCTTCTCGATGGAACCGGCGGCGGCAGATACCAGTTCGGCGGTACTTATGGCAACCGTTTCGCCAATGACAAACTCGGCGTGCTCTTGAGCGTTTCCTATGACAACAACGACTTCGGCTCCGACAATATCGAAGGAGAATGGGACGCTGGTGACGACGGCATAGAGGGAATCAAGGAATTCCAGGTAAGAAAATATGATGTCCAGCGTATCCGCAGAAGTTTTTCCGGAGCACTCGACTATCGTTTTAACGAAAACCATGTCCTCAAGTTCAACGGTATTTACAACTGGAGAGACGATTTCGAAAACCGCTTCCGGACCAAGTACAAGGATCTCGACGAAGATTTTGCCACGGTGGAACGTGAGACAAAAGGTGGCACGGAAAAAGACGCCCGCCTTGAAGATCAACGCATGATGTCGTTCACGCTTGGCGGTGAGCATGATTTCGGCAAGCTCGATCTCGACTGGCAGGCTTCATACTCAAAAGCTTCTGAAGATCGTCCGAATGAACGATACATTAACTTCAGAGCGAAGAACCAGCCGTTTACCGTCGACATCAGCAACCCTGAAAAACCATTTGTAACGATCCTGAACCCGGACGTGTCAGGAGGCATCAGCGACAGCGAAGACTGGCAGCTCAAGGAACTGACTGAAGAACACCAGTATACCGAAGACATAGATAAGAACTTCGGCCTGAATTTCCGCTATGATGCAACCGACGCACTTGCATTCAAGTTTGGCGGTAAAATCAGAGACAAGCAAAAGAAGCGTGATAACGATTTTTACGAATACGAACCGGTTGATGAAGATGCATTCCGCGATGAAGTCTTTGCCAACCTCAAAGATGAAACCAAGGATCATTTTCTGCCGGATGACAAATACAAGTCAGGCGTCTTTGTTTCAAACGAGTTTCTTGGCGGCCTTGACTTTGACAGCGGTGATTTCGACAAGGAGCCTGTAAAGGAAGAGCTTGCCGGAAACTTCGACGCAAAGGAACAGATAAAAGCTGTCTATGCAATGGCAACCTGGGACATCAGCGACAAAACAACGTTGCTTGGAGGTGCAAGGCTCGAGCACACCCGCAACGAGTACAACGCATTCAAGTACTTTGCCGACGAAGACTCGCTTGCTGCAGTAAAAGGCAAGCCGTCTGATTACACCAACGTTTTGCCCTATGTTCATTTACGCTATAAAGTCAGCGACCTGACCAATATAAAACTCGCTTATACGCACAGTCTTGCACGGCCGAACTACTTTGACCTTGCACCTTATCAGGAAATCGTTGCGGAGGACGAGGAAATTAAAATAGGCAACCCGGCACTTGAACCGACCCTCTCGAAAAACATCGACCTGATGATCGAACATTATCTGAGCGATGTGGGTGTTCTTTCCGCCGGCGTGTTCTACAAATCGATCAGCGACTTCATTATCACCAAAAAAGAAGACGTCGATTATTCGGGAGATACGTTTGATCAGTTCCAGCCGGTTAATGCCGGAGACGGGACGCTCATGGGCATAGAAACCGCAGCCCAGTTCCAGCTTCCTTTCATCCCCGGCCTTGGACTGTACCTGAACTATACCTACACGCATTCCGAAATCGATAACTTCGACATCGAGGGACGTGAAGGCGACGACCTGCCGTTGCCGGGCAGCCCGGAACACACAGCAAACGCATCCATCGCCTACGAGAAAGGCCCGTTCAACATCCGTCTCTCCGGAAACTATCACAGCGACTTCATCGATGCCGAAGAAGGATCGATCGGCGAGAACAAGTGGGAGGACCGCTACTACGACAGCTCCTTTACTCTCGATCTTAACGGCGGTTACCGCATCAGCGACATCGTACAGCTCTATTTCGAGGTCAGCAACCTGACCAACCAGCCTTTGCGCTTCTATCAAGGTGAAAAGCAGTATGTCGCCCAAGAGGAATGGTACGACAGAAGGCTTCTGGTCGGCGTCAAGGCTGATTTTTAAGCCGATAAATCTTATTGCCGAGGAGGGCTGAACTTTATAAGAGGTTCAGCCCCTCTCTTTCTCTAACCGGGAATACAGGAAACAGCGATGATGAAAAGAATCGTACTTATCCTTGCATTGATGGGAGTTGGCGGAATGCTCGTATCCTGCCAAAACAACTGCGAACAAACGATCGAACCTTTAGCCATCACCGATTCAGTTCGTCATGACAGCGAAGATCCGGCCATATGGATCAACAAGGAAAATCCATCAAAAAGCCTTGTCCTTGCAACGGACAAACACCAGGACGGCTCTCTTTATGTATTCGATATAGCGGGAAAGGCCATCCCCGAAAAAAACGTCTCGGGGCTTGCAAGACCAAACAATGTTGATGTCGGCTACAGTTTTTCCCTGGACGGAGAAACTATCGACATAGCCGTTGTTACCGAAAGACTTGAGAATAGAATCAGGATATTCCGGCTGCCTGATATGACCTCCATCGATAATGGAGGCATCCCGGTCTTTGAAAGGCAAGAACAGAACGCCCCGATGGGCATTGCACTTTACAAAAAACCCTCAGATGGAACCATGTATGCAATTGTCAGCAGAAAACAGGGACCGACCGACGGCACCTACCTCTGGCAGTACCTCCTCGAAGACAGCGGGAAGGGATATGTTACGGCAAGAAAAGTAAGGGCATTCGGAAAATGGAGCGGTCATCAGGAAATCGAGGCCATTGCCGTCGATAATGAACTCGGTTATGTCTACTACTCCGATGAAGGTATCGGGGTCAGAAAGTATCACGCCGATCCATACGCTCCCCAAGCCAACCGGGAGCTTGCAATGTTTGCAACCAATGGTTTCGCTGAAGACCACGAAGGTATCGCCATCTGGAAAACCGGCGATACCGACGGATATATCATCGTCTCAGATCAGGGAGCAGGAAAGCTCCGCATCTACACCAGACACGGCAAAAACGCGGATGATCCGCACCATCATGAGCTCATCAGGGTGGTAAAAACAAGCGCAACGGGAACCGACGGGATCGAAGCCGCAGCAGATCTTGTAACCGCCGACTACCCTTCAGGTCTCCTGGTTGTCATGTCTGACGACAAAACCTATCATTATTATTCCTTGAAAGATATTCTCGGGCAACAGCGCACCCCCGAAAACTGCCGGACTAATTAATTACCATTCATCACTCCATACTTTTCACCGACGAGACCGTGCTTGTAGGTTGTTGCTTTGTGTCCTTGACCTTCACCGGAACTCGCAGCCATCGGATTTTCTGCCGGTGCCGTCATTTCAAACCCGGCCTTTTCCTGGAAAAGCATGACGAAATCAGATCCCCCGAACAGGAAATTACCAAGCATATCGCCTTTCTTATGAACGATTCCCACTTCGACATCACCTTCAAAGTTTACAGAAGAAACCTGGGCCATCCCCATGGGGATAAGTGCCACAAGACCGTATTTTCCGGTATCTACTATTACATAACCACGGGTCTGCGTAAACTGCCACCCTGTAGAGTCGATAGGGTCATATTCTCCCTTTTTCGGATCCCAGGCAACTTCAAGAGCAACATTCTCCGAAATCAGGTTCTTTTCTTTAACCGTACCGCCAACGGCGAAATGATAACGGTGATAGTCATTCACATTCAGAAAAGAATGAGTGAGCACACCATTCGCAAAGGCATCTTTGTACTGGCTATTCTCGCCAAGCAGCTCTTTGATACTGTAATACGTAGCAAGTTTGACTTTTAGCCCGCCGTCTACCTTAATATTTGAATTCCCATCAATTGGCCACACTCCCTGAGGAACGGAATCCGCAGGAAAAACAACCACGTGCAGATCATCGGGCGAAGCTATGGGCCGCTCAGCAGGTGACTTTAGATATCTGGAGAAAAACTCATTAAAGGTCTTCCAGTTGGATGAAGGCTCATACCACCCTTTTTGCAAACCAAAAGCGGGATCATTATAAATTTGCTGGTAAACCTCTTCGTTCCATGACGCTTCAGTATCAAGGAACATTCCCCAGGTATCGACGTATTTACGCAGCCAGGAAGAAAACGGCGGATAGTACTGAATTGCATTTTTGTAGAGGCCTTTTCCCTTTAATTCGTCCAGGGACCGGTCAACCAGAAAATAGAAGTAGCAAATACCTTGCAACATCTGTTCACGTACAGATTCGGACGGCATCTCGAGCATCTCCTGGGGAAGCAGTTCCGTCGAACGATCAATGTAATCATAGTATTCAGATAAGCTCTGGGCAGGATTGGTTTCACGGTCAGGATTGATTTTTTTCGCCTTTGCAATTGATGTCTCAAGCATTTTGCCGATTTCAGGCTGCTCATTTATTAACTGCATGAGCTCTTTGGTTATCGCTTTATGGTGTTTGTCCCCTGAAAATGCCGTGCTTGCGGAAAAAAGCATTCCCAGTAATAGCACTATCGAAAGAAAACGTTCCTTCCTTTCAAATATTCTTCCTTTCATTTTCCCTCCTGTTATTATGGTGGTTTAAAAGAAACAAGCGCTTCATGGAAACAACTGAACAAGACAACAGATTCACCCTGTGTCAACAGATGAGAAAACCAACTGATACAATTGCTGTTGTTGTGTCTGTTCAAAAACGTAATTACTTGAATTGAGGCGCCAGTTGGTAAAGATATCGTAATGATAATGCTCCTTATTATCCTGATAGGCTTCCTCCGCCGTCTGGTAACCTTTCTCGGAACTGGAACAGACGGCTTCAAACTTTGCGCCGTAAGCGAATAATTCCGGATTGACTCCGGCATTTTTAAACTCACTCGGAAATGTAAATCCAGAGTACAGCTGAAGATTCACAAAGTTAATGAAACTGTTTACAGCCGTGGCGTCCAGATTCCCTACTTCAGCAGGAGAGAGCGTCAGGTAATAGTGTTTATCCGTCTGTTTTTGGAATTGTTCTCCTATGGCATTGATCAGGTATGTAAATTGATTCCGGGTGGTTTGGCTGGAAATCGGGCTTTCCCAGTCTATATCAAAACCATCCAGAGTATAGTTTTTCAAATAAGCCACCAAGTTGGCAGCGAAATGTTCAGCGTTCTGCTGATCTGAATAATCGGGATTCGAAAAAATATTTGAAATCAGGCTCCCGTCACCCCAGTTTAACGTAACCGCAATTTTAATACCGGGATTATTCTTCCGGGCATCCCGAATTATACTATCCATGTAGTCCTGGTTGGTCAACCCGCCCGGGTGTGATGAAGCACCCATTTCAATAGTATAAGACGAGCCGTCTCCAGAAGGAACAGTATGAGCACCTGTAGGAGTTGTCGTTACGAAGCAGATGTACAGGATGTCTACCGACTGATAAATGTTTTGTTGAATGAGCCTTTGGTAGCAACTGTTAGGGCTGTTGTAGTTGGTTCCGGCCGGCTCATCTTCGTTCAAAAAAATCCATGCATTAACAAGTTGGGTGCGCATAGTTTCTCCTTTGTGTTTAGAACATACGAAATGAGTAAAATGAGTCAGGTCACATCTTTTTTCAGACAATTCACAGAGATATCCTTGTGCTGATCACAACGATTACCGGCTCAAAACAAAACGAAGCCCGCCTCCTTTTCCGGCATTGGGAAACTGAGCCCGGCAAAGATGCTTCACATAACATCCGGGAACTTCTCGTACAAGCTATAGTGCACTGCTTATGGGGTACAAAGGAAAGAAAAACATAAAGCACTCAAAAAGCACTTTACATTTCTTTTAATTTACACGCAACTGCCAACAAAAGCAAACAACATTTGTTCCCTTTCAACCCAAAGCCGGTGGGCCCCTGCTATTTCCTCAGAAAAGCCGTCACTTGACTCCCCACTGGCCAGATCCTCCTTTTCAACAAGCATTGACAGGAAAGTATAAGTGCTTGTATTTTGAAAGGATGTTGACTATATTTCACGATCGTTAAATGCTTTCCTCCAAAAGATTACCGCACGTTTTCCCGAGAAAAGATCACAAAAAGGAGTCTGTAGACCATGTCAAAAAAGATAGTTGTCCTTGGCGCCGGAACAGGTGGAACGATCATATCCAACAACTTGAGAAGACACCTCCCCGATGAATGGGAAATCACGGTGATCGATCGTGACGACAAGCATATTTACCAACCGGGCATGCTGTTTGTGCCGTTTGATATTCAAAAAGCAAAAACGCTGACGAGGTCAAGGAAAAAGTACATTCTTCCGGGCATTAATTTTGTCATCGATGAGATCACTCATATTGATCCTGAAAAAAGAGAGGTAAAAACCAAAAACCACAGTTTTTCCTACGACTTTCTGGTAATCAGCACCGGATGCAAGATCGCCCCCGAGGAAAATGACGGTCTGATGGATGCGTGGGGGAAAAACGCTTTCACTTTTTACTCGATAGAGGGCGCAGAACTGTTGCGGCAAAAACTCAAGGAGTTTGATGGAGGAAAGCTTGTACTCAATATTGCAGAACTCCCTTTCAAGTGTCCCGTAGCGCCTATCGAGTTTGTCTTTATGGCTGACTGGTACTTCAAGAAACGGGGAATCAGAAACAAGGTCGAGATTGAGCTGGTTACTCCTCTGACCGGTGCATTCACCAAACCCAAAGCCTCGGCTGTATTTGGCGAGTCTGCACGGGAAAAGAACATCAAAATCACCCCCACTTTCGAACTCAATGAGGTCAACGGCAAAGACAAGTATATTGAATCCATACAGGGAGACAAGATCTCTTATGACATGTTGGTAATCATACCGAGCACAATCGGTGACGAAGTCATCAGTGATTCCGGTCTGGATGACGGAATAGGCTATGTTCCGACTCACCTCAACACCCTGCAGGCTCTGAAACATGAAAGAATTTATGTGATCGGTGACGCGACCAATGTCCCGACATCAAAGGCCGGGTCGGTTGCTCATTATGAAGCTGATGTGGTTGTATTCAATATCATGGCCGAAATTCACGGGATAAAACCTGAAGAGATCTACGACGGCCATTCAACCTGTTTCATCGTCTACTCCAAAGGCACTTCGTCGCTTATCGACTTCAACTACAAGATAGAACCATTACCGGGCAAGTTTCCGCTCCCTCATATGGGGCCGTTCTCCCTTCTCAACGAAACCAAGGCAAATTGGTACGGCAAACTGGGATTTGAATGGCTCTACTGGAATGTCTTGCTTGCCGGCAAGCATCTGGGGATGCCGCCAACGCTGGTAATGGCCGGCAAAGAAGTAGGATAAACACACCTCGGAACATGCAGCAGGCTGGAACTGGAAAAGCCTGCTGAGCGTTCCATTACTCGGCAATAGTATAACACTCGTCTTTTCTCAGCGCACATTTGCCTTGCCGTTATTAGCCTGAAAAAAACGGCTCATTCATCTGCCGACCGCATCTGCAGATGTGGCAGACTGTTTGTGCTGTCTTGTAAAAAAAGACAATTTGCAAGCCGGAAAGAAATCCGTAAACTTATTGTTCTCTATACTGGAGGACAGAAAATGAACTGTGGTTCTTTGAGATGATAACGATTACCTTGAACGGTGAACAACGTGATATTCACGATGGTTCGACTGTTGACGACATACTCAGCACCATCGGTGCCGAAAAACAACGCGTAGCTGTTGTTGTCAATGAAAACATAATATATCCGGAAAAGCGCAGCAGCTTGGTACTGCGAGAAAATGATCAGGTTGAGGTTCTTTCTTTTGTAGAAGGAGGCTGATCAGCCTGTGAGGCTAATTAACAAGTTATGAATGTATTGCAGATAGGCACCCATACCTTTTCTTCCCGCCTTATTCTTGGAACAGGAAAATTCGGTAACGTCCAGTCAATGCTTGACGCTATCCGTGCTTCTGGAACAGAGCTGGTAACCGTAGCTCTTCGCAGGTTCAACCGCGAACAGGTCGAACACGATCTTTTTACAGCGCTTTCAACCATCGAGGGGCTCACGCTTATGCCAAACACTTCGGGGGCATCGAACGCCGCAGAAGCTGTGAAGGCAGCACATATTTCCCGTGAACTTTCCGGCAGCCCGTTTATCAAGGTTGAAATCCATCCCAACCCGCAGCACCTGATGCCGGACCCGATTGAAACATACGAGGCGTCCCGCATTCTTGCTTCGGAAGACTTTCTGGTCATGCCCTACATTCCGGCTGACCCTGTACTGGCAAAACGGCTTGAAGATGCCGGATGCGCGTCGGTCATGCCGCTCGGCTCCGCAATCGGCAGCGGCCAGGGACTTGCAACAGCTGAAATGATCAAGCTTATTATCCGTGAAAGCAGCATTCCGGTTATTGTCGATGCCGGTCTGCGTTCCCCTTCTGAAGCCTGCGCAGCAATGGAAATGGGATGCGAAGCCGTACTGGTCAACAGCGCAATAGCGGCTGCAGAAAACCCTGCTCAAATGGCAGTTGCATTTGCCAGCGCCGTTAAAGCAGGTTACAAGGCAAGAGCAGCAGGAATCATGCCCAAATCAGGCTCGGCAGTAGCAACAAGTCCGTTAACCTCTTTTCTTGGAAAAACATCATGAACGGGTTTCCGGTTTGGCTGACTGACGAAAAAGGATCTGCTGATATTGCGCCCCTGCTTACCAGAGCCTCTTCTTTTTCGCTTGAATTTCTTGCGGCTGAAGCCAAGGCAATTACTCTTCGCCGCTTCGGACGCACCATGTCGCTTTATGCACCGCTCTATCTCTCGAATTACTGCTCAAGCGGCTGTGCATACTGTGGCTATGCTTCTGACAGAAAGACCCTTCGCAGACATCTTGATTTCCAGGAGGTAGAACGTGAACTTGCAGGCATGAAAGCCATGGGTATCAGTGATGTCCTGCTACTTACCGGAGAACGAACCTCTGCCGTAAATTTCGACTATCTGAGACGTTGTGTGGACATTACCGCAACCATGATGCCCAGAGTTTCGATAGAAGCATTCCCCATGAGCGTCAGTGAATATCGTGCACTTGCCGACTGCGGCTGCACCGGGATTACAATCTACCAGGAGACATACGATCCCGAACAGTATCGCACTTTGCACCGTTGGGGTCCAAAACAGAATTTCCTCGACAGGCTTGAAACGCCTGAACGTGCGCTTCAGGCAGGCATCAAAACCGTAGGGGTTGGGGCACTGCTCGGTCTGTCCGAACCGGTAGATGAAGCATTGAAGCTGTTGCGCCATGTCCGGCATCTCGGCAAAACCTACTGGAAAGCCGGTTTGTCTGTTTCATTTCCCCGCATACGCCCACAGACCGGCGGGTTTCAGCCGGCATTTCCTGTAACCGATCACTTCCTTGCAAGAATGATTTTTGCATTTCGCATCGGCTTGCCCGACGTCGAGTTAGTGCTCTCAACTCGTGAAAGCCCGGTGTTCCGTGACGGCATGGCAGGACTTGCAATCACACGCATGAGTATTGCAAGCAGAACAACAGTCGGCGGATACGTAGAACCTGAAAGCGATCAGAGAGGCCAGTTCGAAGTCTATGATGACCGCAGTGCAGAAGAATTTTGTACCGCCCTGCAAGAAAAGGACATCGAACCTGTCTTTAAAAACTGGGAACCGGTTTACAACGGCCCCAGCACAGAGTTAAAATCAACAAGGTAGATTTGTCATTCATCATCCCAGATAAAAATTTCCCTCTTCCGACGAAACCGGCATATCGTTCAAGCAAATGGAACACCTCGCAAATCTTCCCTGAGAGGTTCCATAAACAGACAGATAGCCGACTTTCATGTATGATCCGTGAACTACCACCTGGCCTGCCTCCCCTCTACACCTTTTCCCGGAAGACCGGCAAGCCGGTATGTCGAGTAAAAAATGTCCGCCCGAACCACAATCCTTTCATTCGTTGAGTCAAGGTCTGCAACCAGCCTCTCAAACGGATCAGATGTGTTATACCGCCTTGTGAATGCATCGTGCCGTACCGCATCCGCCAACAAAACATGAGCGAGATCGGTAGCGAGAACATCGAGCTCGACCCGGTCACGCTCGACAAGGCCCTCTGTGAAGTCGGGGAAGGTTGATAAGTTAGCACAATGGTTGTATGTGGATTGTTGTGCATACGTTTCAAGCCCGAAGCGTCGGAGTATGTCGCCGATCAGTATCTCGAAATCGTATGGAACGATCAATGCGTCGGATCGGCAAATTCGATTAATCTCACGAACACCGGCGTCAGCGTCCACGTAAAAGAGCGATCCCGCAAAGGTCACGATATCGATTGAGTTGTCTGGCAGAGGAATGCTCTCGCCGGAACCCTCCATGTACGTTATCGCGTCGTGCGATATTGCCGCATCAAGCATCGATTGGCTGGGATCAATGGCGGAGACGTGTCGGCAGAATTCAGCCAGAGCAACAGACGACCGACCAGTACCGCACCCAACATCCAGCCCATCAGCGAACCTTTCCATCCCGAGTAATGCACGGCGCAAGATCAGTTGGTGCAGCGGCGGACGGTAGGCCGCGTAGTGCTTCGCAACCGCTTGTGTATATTGATGGATCATCACTTATAGGAAACCTTTTAACTTATTGGACGACCCCTGTTCCTTTTGCTTCAATACAAACAACTGACCTTTTACACTTACCGAACAACCCTCTTCTATCTTACACTCCTCTCCCCCGGGAACTACCTGGTCCGCTCAATTGGCTTCCTGGTCTCGATGCTGTGTAAAAGGTTGTCCTGCTTTTGAATTGTCAATGACAGCTCGCTTTGAATGGCATCTGTTTTTTCTCTGGAAAGCTCAATATCCTCTGACAACTTCGCTATACGCACGCGCTCCTCAGGTCTCACATTTGCCTTTATCTGTTCAAGCTCAGTATTCACATGCACAAACCGCTCCTGAACCTCCGCAAGCTGGCCTTTGGCTTTTTCAACCTGCTGCTTGGCTGCCATTACCTCTTTTTGCCACTCCCATCCGCCAAAAGACGCCTTTGTAAAACCAGCCGCCATAAGGGTGTCCTTGATTAAAGAAGGTGAAAGAAACAGCAGCAGAACAACGATAATGATAATCGCCTCTCTAAGCACGACAATCAAATCCCTGACAGCCCCGATCATCGATTTGTCCTTTTCCATGTCACCTCTCCGTTAATGTTTATTGGAGACTTTCTTTGAGAAACCTTAAAGCAACCTCCGGAACCTGTTATCAAGGCTTTCATATCTTCCTAAGGGACACACAGGATTATTTCCCGCATCAACCAATCACGAGATGGTAACAGTATCTACAGCTTTCCCAACAATTTTATCAAATCGACTATCCATACAAACGCCGATATCCGTTGTGACGAATTTACCGTCCAGAAAAAAACTGAAAATCGTAGCCGGCGTCGGAGCAGATTGAGCCTGCTCCATTGTTTTCAGCTTGACCACTTTAAGCGGCAGATTTCGTCTGTCTGCTGTCTCAACCAATGGCTCCTTGACATAGTATTCAGAATAGGGACATCTGTTGGAATAATAAACAACGATACCTTTCTTTGTGGGGCAAGTACCGCTTTTGACCGGATCTTTAAAGCGAGGTTGGTTTTTCCCTTTCCTGAAATCCATCGAGACCAGGCTAAAGCCTGAAGAGACACTTTCGCAAATCTCGAAACCTTGCCTCAACAACCACCTGGTATCACTCATGAAATGAAACTTCTTGGTTCCGACCACCGTTACAAGACCATCTTTTCCCTGACTTTTCGCTGCCCTGACAACCTCTTGCAACAGCGCTTTACCGTGTCCCTTGCCCTTGTATTTCCCTGAAACCCAGAAACATCCAACCATCATGTAATTGGGTGCAGTTACCGGCACCCATGCCTTTTCCGCCGGGCCGTATTCGATAAAAACTTTTGCACGTTCAGCAAGACGTCGAAAGACATAACCATTGTCGAATTCTCCTGCCAACCACTGTTTTTTGAGCTGGTAGCCTTCTGAACTCTTTTTATCCGAAAAAGCGCAACAAATATGCTCCGACCCGATGTTTTCTTTTGTCAAAGTAACATATGCCATTTTCACGCTTACCCTTTGATTTGCTTTTTCCAGAACCATTCTGTACAACCAAACTGGACGTTTTCCGGATCAGCAACCTTTCTTTTCATGCTTTTTGACCAACGAAGACAGTAACTGGATACTCACCATCACCAAGAAGATAATCGTCATAGGTGCTATTCAGGATTGTTTTCTGCATGGTGAGTTCGGAATCGTCAAACACCTTTTCCCACGTTGCTTGCGAGAAAAGACCGAGCACTTGATGATCCGTGTGTATGGTTAACTCCCCCTGCTGCCGAATCAAAAACACGAATGTTGCCTCGTAGGTATTAGGACGAAACGGACTGGCATAATTGTTTTCCAATAAAGTCACATGCACACCATCCTTTTCGCCGGTGTAAGCAAAATTGTTGTTTTTAAAGGTCGCTTCCGTTTTGCCCACGACAAGCAAAACACCACCGGTCTTAAGATGTTCTACGGCAGTCTGGATTGCTTTCCGCAGGTCGTCCGGTGAAACCATGTAATCAATACTGTCTGGAATGACTACAGCGTCGAATTGCCGGTTCAACCGCAATGTCCGCATGTCACCTTCTATATATTCGATTTCAGGATGTGCAGCACGTGCTTTATGCAACATACCCAGACTAAGATCTACACCGGTTACGGTAAAATGCTTTTTGAAGATCTGGTCATAGCCGCCTGAACCACTCCCCAAATGCAGCAATGTACGCGGAGGTTCCGCCGCAATATGTTTTATCAGGTCAACATAGACCTTGACTTCATCTTCATATTCTGCAGGGTTTACCAACCAATCATCAGTCCAAGCAAGTTCGTTGTATGTAATCCATGTTGAAGCCAAATCTCATTCCTTTTTTATATGACTAAAAAACGCTTAACCCCTGTATAATAGGCACGAGCTTGAAACAGTCCTAATTGAAGCCAAAGTAAACTCTACTATCGAATCGACACCCAGGTCACCTGACACGTTTGCTCTCATTCGAGAACCCATCAATAAGGTACTCAACAGCCTTTTCAAGTTGCACATCGTGTCCAGAGCAGTACCGAACGTCAAAGGGGACTTCAATATCTGGTGCAACACCTACCCCCTCCAAATTGACTCCATCAATGTAGGAACTCTGCACAGCAAGAAAGAGCATATCGTTATTGGACAAGGGGAATAGACGTCCTCCGAGAGTCTGCCCCGGTGTCCGTTCTCCGATTACGGTTGCCATGCGATATTTCTTGGCACCGAATGCCAGTAACTCCTTTCCACTTCGGCTAAACGCATTCACTAAATAGACGGCCGGCTTTCTCCATTGCGAATCGACAGTGGTTTTCTTTCCATCTCTGTCAATCATCTCAAGGGCCGGAATATTCCGATTAAAAATGTTGAGATAATACGGCCATGCTCCCCCCAAGCCATACCGCAAATCAATGATTAAGGCATCTGCCTTTTTTAACTCCCCCCATACGAATGCATTGAGTAATTCCTTGTGGTACTCGTCTCCCGCATAGGAATAGATGTGAATATAGCCGATGTGCTTCCCCGCTCGTTTAATAATACGGACACTGGCTTTTTGTGCATCCAGCATTTCTTGTTTGGGATTTATAAGAACTGGTTTCATAACGATTTTGAAAGGCTTGGCCTGCTCCTTTCGTCTGATTTCAAACGAGACATCGGTCCCCACAAACGGGCGTAGAGAAGCAATCGGTGTATAAGGGCTTTCATTGACAGACAAAATCTCATCGCCTTTCAATAGTCCGGCTTTTTCGGCAATGCCTCCAGGAAGGACAGAAACGATATATACTCGATCCTTGAAAGATTGGGTCATAATACCGACTGTCGGATACAGCACGTCCTGGCCTTGAAACAGGGCTCCAACATCTGGAATCTTAGAAAATAAGGCAGCTAACTGATAATATTCATAATCCTCTGGCGTTAAATAATAGGTATGGGAGGCGTTCAACTCACGAAGCATGGTATTCACAAAGGTGGAAAATGCTTTCCGGGTAGAAACTTGCGGCAGTTGCTTACGATAAGCATCTTTGATGGATGGGAAATCCTGATTAATCTGAGCAGGATTATAAAAATGTTCCTCGACGATCTCGACTATTTCCTCAAATAGATCAGAGTAGGAGTACAGTGCCTTTGCTGAGGCCGCAGAAAATACTCCTAAAAACATCAGACACACGCTGATTGTCAGAACAATGTGCCGATTTTTCATCATATGCTTCTTTGTTGTCACTAACGTCACACTTTAGCAGCAGGTCCGCTCCACTGCATGTGATTGTTAGACTTTAATTTCTTGCTGCGTTGCGCAATGAATGCTACCACCGCCAGACGCAATACCATCAATGGCTATCTGTTCAATAATTCTGAATGGAAATGCTTTTTGCAAAATTCGCTTGGCTCTCGCATCTGCCTTATTGCTCTGTCAGCTTCCGAACGCTCGCCACATCGTGAACAGCAACGGAACACTAGCAGCTATGATTAACACCACAATAGGCCCAATGACATAGAACTTTCTTCTGTCAACAAACCCACCCTGAATCGATTTATATAGCACCAGCGATGCGGTCGGCAGCACCATCAAAACAGCGGTTCCTGTACCCGGAGCATATTCTTGCACCAGGATAGAAGTCAATACATGGGGAAAGAACACATTCAGGAACATTGCTAAAGCGTATCCCGTGAAGAAATATGTCCAAAGCCCCTTTTTCCCACTTCGAATTGAAAAGTAAGAAGATAAGTAAGCAAGCGCGGTAAGGAATACAACAGCAAAGGTGAACTCCGACGATGAAACTTCTATCCTGACCGGGTTAGACCACGAAGGAAGGAAAAGAGCTTCCTCGATATTATGCATCGTTATTGCAGCCACAAACAACAATGCGCAAGTTCTGAAACTCAACTTTGACATGGCTGTTCTTGTCAGGATGAGAGAGTATTATTGATGATATTTTCATTATGCTTATTGTCCAATATCTAATTCAACCACATAACATTCAAGCTCACTGGCGGGGATGGATCGCAGCGGAATTCCTGTCCAGTGCAACACTCTGTTAGCGAGTGAGCTTTTCCACAGTTCGCCAAAGGGCGTTATCATCGAATCGACTCCAGGCGTCAAATTTCCAGCTATCCTTCCTCGAACGCTTTCCTGGCAATCATGTACTCTTCGTCAAACAGGACGTTAGAAAGGAGGACACTATGTTGAACACTAAAGATGCATTATGGAGCCTGTTTTCAATATACAAAAACAATAAACTTTTTAACTTACAGAACAACGTCCCCTATTCCCACCACCACATCCAATACAAATCTTCATAGTCATCCTGTTTTCGATACCTTTTCGCATTTAACGATGGGGATAAGCGGACCGCCTTAGCAGGTACGCTTGATCCTTTTGTCCGGTGCTCCTTTACCCTAATTTCTTGGTCATTCGACAGAACTTCAATGCTCGTATGGGCAAACGCTTGGGCCACTGTGATTCGACGTTCATTCCGCGGTTTGAGTAGAATCTACGTGCACCTTCGTTCTTGGCGGAAACATCCAGGGCCAGCCGAGCCGATCCGCTCGTTCTAGCCCGTTCCTCCATAAAGTCCATCAGAGCTGAACCGACACCTCCACCATGCAGTTCCTTACTAACTGCGATAGCTTGTATATAGAAATCCTCATCGCTTGTCGAGTCGATGATTCGCATGAGAGGGGCAAAAAGAACCAACACTATCCTCATCCGCAAATTGCCTCTGCCCGCAGCCTCTTTTAAAGGTCGACGTGATGAAGCCCGATGCTGCTTGGCGGTGTAACCTGAAACCATTCCAACTATAGCACCTTCGTGCTCCGCGAAAGTTACGTTCTGGTGAGACAGATCATGGGACGGCTGAAGAAATGCTGTCGCGATTACATGCTCGACGCGACGACCGATCATAAAACGGAAGAACCCCTCAGCTGCCTCGTCGAGATAGCGGGCAAAGATTAGGCCTTCATCCAAGGTGGGTTTGGCGGCCCGCAAGACTATTGAATCCCGGTCCATATGTTTTCTCAGTTGAACGTATTACTCACGAGGCGCGGCTTTTGGTGCTCCTGTGCAGCAAATTGTTGGGAGTCTCTCACTTTTATTGTATGAATCCCTTCAGCGGATTGTAAATAATCCCAGGCTGCATCTTCAGTTTCCATGCGAGAGATGTCAAAAACTTGTCGGGTTTTTAAAATTTTTGTCAAGAAAACTCCCCTCAATATTATTTGCCATTTCAATAAATCGATTTGAAGGAACTGAAAACGATACCATATCTTCAGGAATAAAGTTTCTGACCATCGTATCCATTAGCCCAACAACACTTTTTGGTTTTTCTTGAATTTTTTCATGATAAGGAATCCCAAAAACAGACTGACAACCTGAAGCATCAGGAATCAATACATTATCCAAACTTGTGACCCTGTCGTAACTTGATAGGGTTACGAGTTTTGCCAAGTTGGTGAGATCTGCCGGGAAAAGATTTACAACCTCAACCTCCATGCTATTATCAATATTTTCGAGTTTTTCCATATATAAGTATTGGCCTTTTGGCGGATTGATAAGCGTCGCCGCCTCCCTGGTATATGCTTTGGAAAGTTCCAAATCTTTTTTAAACCGTTCTATTTCCGCAAGAAATACGCCTCCATCATCCTCAAGTTCAGCAAAGCCAAAGAACTCTGCAGGACCGGTGCAAGCACTATCATTATCCCCAGAGAAGCGGATTCTTTTTCCTTTGTTAACGACCAGCTTCAAGTACATGAACATACAAACCCACTTATCCTTTTTAAAGACAAATGAATTTTCAAGTTTCTTAGAAGAAAAATACCAGCCAACAGCAGGATAATTGAAAGACAAAACTTCTGTAAATTTCCTTAGACTTTCTTTTACCTGCTCTGACTTCATTATTTTCTCCGTACAATTGGTTGTAAATCCGAGTTGGAATCTTCAGGCTTCCAACGCCAACATCAGCTGCGGCCCACGCTGTATCCTGAGTGAAACAGTAAAACTAGCCCGACCATTGGGCAAAGTGTAAACCCAAAACTGCAGGGACCGTCAGTTGAATGTGCTTGTTAGACATCATTGGTATTCACATTAAGCAAATCAACAATTTCGGATTTCACAAAAAGAATAAATTTCGCCGTCTGGTCCGCACGCGAGGCAAGATGGTCCTCGCCGTAGCCAAGATAGGCTTGCCAAGCCTCAAATAATATGGACTGATGTTCGACGGGCAAACGCTCCATCAACCAGTCAGCAGCGATGTCCTTAGGCGTAATCTTTCCTGTTACGGCGCTGTGCCATATGCGGGCCAATGTGAGCACCACATTCCGCTCATCACCTGCCCAGTCCGGGGGTGACTCCCACTGCTTCAGGGTGTCGGCGAGAGCCCTAAAAAAATCACCTTTAGGCACCGGGTCGAAAAACTCCTCAGCCGCCGGGCCCGTCAAGGGGAGACTGTGCTGCCTTGCATTCATCAAAAGGAGCGCCAGATCAGAATCCATGACAGCGTGCTCGAAGATACCTTCAAGAATATCTTTCCGCAGCCATTCCCCGAACTGCAGTTCTCGTCTGGCCGGATAACGCCAAGGTACTACCTCAGTCTGTACAACAACGGTGATCTCCAGAGTTCGAAGTGCCTCGCTTTTGCCGGGTGGCGCCGAGACCTTCAGCAAATCAAGCAAAAGAGCCTGTCGGGTAGTTTCATCAGACCGTGCATCCATGGTAACCAGCAAATCAATGTCGCTATACGGCTTCAGACCTCCATCAACCGCGGAACCGTACAAATGTATTGCCTGTAGTGCCGATGCCAGGTGACGTCCGATGACATCGCACGCCTGTGATACCTGCCTCGATATTTCAATGGGTACTGAGCTGTTCATAATGCATAATGGAATTAGGGGATGTAGGGGACGTTGTTCCGTAACCACAATAACTCAAGACAGACTCATTGATCAGAAAAAACATTAACCCGATGAGCACAAAAATTACAGAATTGCGACTTGCATCATTTGCACCTAAGCATATAACATGATGCAGCGTTCCCGGCAAATCCAGCCTTGCTCCTCACGATATACTAATACTATCTATTTTGATTTATTAAAAAAGTCCACTCCTCCTGTTTCTAATATACAAAAACAGTAAACTTTTTAGCTTACGGAACAACGTCCCCTATTTTTAATAACATTCTTGCATGGCTCCCCGGACCGATTGAAAAGTGCTTCTCGGAGTCCGGTGGATCGTTTTGTTGGGCAGCACGCATTCGGCTATAGCCAAGCTGAATTCGCTCGCCCCCTTACCGTTGCTCGATTTTTCTTGCTGTGATTACTTGGTATGATTCTAAACGATAAGGCCACCCAGGACACCAGCAAAAATCGCCCCAAGCATGGCCAAGATTAGGATGGCCGGAATAGAAGCAACGGCCCATTTGACCATGAAGGTAACCATGGACATGAAAGGCATCTTGATGTTGACAACTGTGACTTCATTATTTTGACTTTCCATTCTTTATCTCCTTCTCTGTTTTGACGCTGAACATTACTTATTATCCGCACTGCAGATTTCCCACAGAATTCCATAAAATATACTGTATTTTCGCTTGAGCCTCAAACAAAAGACTGGATTTATCTACTTGAAATAGTACATTTTACTGGTTATTAGCATGCTTATACGGCATACGCATAAGGCTGCATGACTCTCATTTTCATAACTTTTCGTCAAACAAAAATATCTCCTGCCAACCCATGCAATCACGCACAAAATCTCTATTAATTCTCTTCCTCCTCACCCTCCTCTCCTGCACGCAGCCAGCAGACACCCTTCGTATATACGAGCAGGAAAAGGTGATGATGGGGACGGTGATGAAGATCAAAGCGGTGGCGGAAAGTGAGGAGGAGGAGAAAACGCAGGAGGCGTTCGATGCGGCATTTCGGCAGATTGCGGGGCTGGAGTCGGAGCTGAGCGAGTGGCAGCCGGCGAGTCCGGTTTCGGAAGTTAACCGGAAAACCGGGATCGAACCTGTTCAAGTTCCCGATGCAGTTATGACAGTCACGGAAAAGGCACTGGAAATAGCCCGGATAACGGGTGGGACATTTGATGTGACGTTCAAACCGATCGGCAGGTTATGGAACGTGAAAGAAAGGACTTCCCCGCCTCCTCTTGACAGCATCAAAACTGTGTTGAAACTGGTTGATTATCGCCAGATTGAACTCGATACGCTGCATAAGACCCTGTTCCTGAAAAAAAAGGGCATGGAAATCGGGTTCGGTGGCATTGCGAAAGGATATGCAGCGTACCATGCAGGCAAGGTACTGGAAAAGCACGGGATCAATAATTACATCATCAATGCGGGCGGCGATCTCTATGTCAAGGGGAAAAAAGGTGAACAGCACTGGACATCAGGGATACAAAACCCTGATAAGGAGCAGCAAAAAACGCTGCTTGCCTTCAGCGTCGTCAAAGCCTGCGGCATTGCTACGAGCGGCAACTATGAAAGCTATTTTATACATGAAGGCACCCGTTACCACCATATCATTGACCTCAAAACCGGTCACCCTGCACGAGGAGTGAAAAGCGTTACGGTTTTCTCGGAAGATCCGGCAAAAGCCGACGCCTACGCTACGGCGTTTTTTATACTGGGGTACAACAACGCCCTCAAAATTGTTCAAGAGGACCCTTCACTTGCCTTCATTCTGATAGACGATAAGGACACGATGCTTAAAAGCCCGAATATAGAGGAGTTTATCCGGCAATAAAGGTTTAGCAAAGTCAGGCCCCTACTCTTTTATCCATGACCAGGCTTCTTTTATCTTTGAAGGCTCAAAATGTTTTTCGCCTATACCAACCATTTTTGCGAAGGGACTATCCAGGTTTACCAGCCACTTCCAAATGTTGCTCTCTGAAACAATAGCAATTTTATTGAGCTGTTTCATGTGCGTCATAAACCATTTTAAATCCTCGATGCCCGCATCTATTCCCCAACCTGCCTTCTCGTCCAAAATAACCAGAACACTTATCTTACCATGTTCATCAACCACACTTTGAACCTTGTCTATCCATTCCTTTTCTTCCTCCAACGACACTTTTCCTGTAACTTCAAACCCTAAAAAAGGGCCTTCGCTTTCCGGTAATTTTTTAATCATTTAATTTTCCTCCTGTTGAATATTTTCAGCCCTTCCGGATACGACGTTGCATGACCGGTATTACAGAAACGCCCGCTCTCTCGCAGAATAAAGAGTGACTCTATAAATTGTCGTGAGCGACTTGAGCACGAGGCGAACGGAGCACAGAAACCGGGGTGTACACGCGAGTACATGAGGATTTCAAGCACCGCTCAACGAAGTAATCAGGGCGCGTAGCAAATTAATAGAGGCACCCTAAAATATACCGCATTATTGCTGAACCCTCAAAGCAACACCGCTCTCCGACAAAAGAACACACCTTTGCCGCCCTCTCATA
>OFES01000020.1_pt1 | contig 91218 bp, 91 predicted proteins | sample 1521151 | NCBI WGS metagenome assembly OFES01 (sample SAMN04272335, study PRJEB24112) | coral metagenome | biome: Coral reef; feature: Shallow seawater; material: Coral tissue | host: Coral | place: China: South China Sea | collected 2014
TACGACCTAGCGATTATGAGTCGCTTGCTCTAACCAACTGAGCTAAGGGCCCGGCTAAAGTCCGGCTTTCAGAGTCAGTTAATATAATTTTTTCAGGTAAATATGCAAGCTAAAAGACGTTTTTCGTTGTTTTCTAAATAATTACAGGGCTCTTCTGTCAGTTGTCGTAGCAGTCCGTTACTGTTTCTCTCCAATGAATGCTTCAAGGTCAATGATAACAGGCTGAAATCTAGACAAACTCCTGATATGGCTCTCTTGCAATTGAAGCGCCGAGACTGTTCAGTTTTTGCTCAATACGTTCATATCCTCGGTCAAGGTGATAAATTCTAAGTACTTCCGTAACTCCTTCGGCAACAAGTCCGGCCAGTACAAGGGAGGCGGATGCTCTCAGATCGGTTGACATCACTTTTGTGCCCATCAATTGTCTGGGGCCATGAATCATAGCCTCGTTGTCACGGATCTCTATGTGTGCACCGAGACGGTTGAGTTCCGGGATATGGTTGAAGCGCTCATGATATATCTTGTCGATAACATGACTCACTCCTTCTGCCTGTGTCATGAGTGCGATCCACTGGGCCTGCATATCGGTAGGGAAGAGCGGGTAAGGGTTCGCGATAACGTCGGAGCGGACAAGTGTATCCGGACTTTCCAGGGTGATAGCATCGGTATCGGTGATGACGTTACACCCGGCTTCTTCGAATTTTGTAAGAATGGTGGTGAGTTGGGAAGGGTTGACATCCGTTACGGTTATCGTGCTTCCTGTTATGGCACCTGCTGTCAATAGCGTTGCCGCCTCTATCCGGTCGAATATGTTGGTGAACTCCGTTGGATTGAGCGTTTCGACACCCTCGATTTCCAGCGAAGGTGTACCGGTTCCCCGGACATCGGCTCCCATAGCATTGAGAAAACGGCAAAGGGTTACTATTTCAGGCTCGACCGCAGCGTTACTGATCGTTGTTTTACCTTCCGCAAGAACAGCAGCCATCAATGCGTTTCCTGTTGCTCCTACCGAGGTGATGGGAAAGTCTATGGCCGATCCTTTAAGACGTGTTCCCTTTATCGTTGCCTCTATGAACCCTTTTTCAATAGTGACAGACGCACCAAGCTTTTCCATTGCCATGAGGTGCAAATCGATTGGTCTGGGGCCGAAAGCGCAACCTCCGGGAAGCGATACGCTAGCGTGGCCGAATCTTGCAAGGAGAGGTCCGAGAACGTATATCGACGCCCGCATCTGCTTGACAAGTTCATAAGGTGCCTGGACACACCGGATGTTCGATGTCGAGATACTGAGGGTGTTCTCTTCGTAGGATGTTTCCGCCCCGAGATAACCCAGTAATTTATTGAAGGTCCGGATGTCTTTGAGGTCGGGTATGTGTGAAAGCTTTATTTCGCCACGGCAGCAAAGCAATGCTGCTGCCATAAGCGGCAATGCCGAGTTTTTCGAGCCCGATGCTTTAACGGAGCCACAGAGCTTGCGCCTCCCGTGAATGACAAGTTTCTCCATCTGTTTCTGAAATGACAGCAAAAACAGCTATTTAATCATTTCAGCAAGAGAAAAAAAATTTAATCTGATAAACCTGATTCCAATGAAGATTGCTGTAGTTCGTTGTTGGGTTGCAGACTATGTTCTTTCAGACGGTATTGTAACAGGTTTTCGATTGTCTCTTGCACTTCCTGCAGTTGTTTTGTTCGCGGAAGTTTGGAAAACATTTGGCCGATGTATCCGCGGGAGAGTATTGTCTGGATTGTTTGCATAAAATGGACATCGAAAATCCAACTGATGCGAAACATGCGTGCGTCGGCTTTTGTTTCAACTTCCGCGTATGGGATTTTGCGGAACGTTCGCAGCCGTTCCAGGTTTTCAGGGGAAATCCTGGTATCGACCGGTTTATTCATATCCTGATCGATAGTCAGCTTCCATATATCCAGTTTATCGGCATCTCGAAGCATGTGGGTCAGTGTGTGTGCGTCAGGTTGTAGATTTTTTGGGACGAATGCATGATTGTGATGTATGATTGCGGTCCGGATAAGGTTTTGCTGAGCTTCCGGGTATTGGGACAGCATGTTGAATTGGTCGATGATAACCGTACCCAATGCTGCGTGATCGATAGAGGTTCGATCATCATAGGTGCCAAATGAAGCATATTGCTGGAATCTGCCGATGTCATGGAGTAAGGCGGCGCATTCGGCGATTTCAGGATGAATGAATCCGCTATTGCAGTGCTCGGCAAGAATGCGTATTTCACGGACGACTCGAAGTGTATGCGCTATTTTTAGTTTAATCGGTGCTGAAAAGGTGTTGTTTTGGTCTGAAAAGCGCCCGAGGTAGGTCATGAATGTTTTGTGTAGCGACGAAAAAAGTTGGGCTGTTTCTTGTTTCTGCATCACATCTCCGTTGTGTTGGATCATCCGTAATAACAATAATCGCTCGATGCAGGTAAAAGGTTCACATCTGAACTTCCTATGTCCTACATTACAAAGGATGTGCCGTGTTCACCGAAGTTTATTGTTGTAAACCGGAAGATGATGTGTCGTTTGACTTTTTTTCCTCATATTTTTCTGAAATGTTGTTATAACAATGTGTTATGGATAGGTGTGTATGAACGAGAGTAACAGATTTACGATCAGGATATCTTCCTTGTTACAAAAAACAGTTGCTGTTATTTGCATCGCTACCGCTGTCGTGCTTGTGACCGGTGCCGATGCTTTTTCTAACCCGGAAATCGACAAGATCATGAAAGAGCGGAAAAAGCTCGAGCAGGATCTGACAGGTTTGAAAAAGCAGCTGCAGGAATATCAGACAAAACTCAAACAAACGAAAAAGGAAGAGGCGCAGTCGATACAAGCGCTGGAAAATTATAACACACAACTCAAGTTGCTCGAGGAAATGATCGCAAAGAATAACGCCAAGCTGCACAGTCAGGATATGGAGATCAAACTTCTCAAAGATCAGTATGCGAAAAACCAGAGCAGATATGAGCGGATTGCAGATGATTTCAGGCGTATAGCTGTGGCTGTTTATAAAAGTGGATCGAAACATGATATAGAGTTGCTGTTTGCTGCTACATCCATTAACCAGGCTATTGTCAGAACGCGCTATATCGGTTTTTTTTCCGAGGCTGTTGTACGGACGGTGAGCAACCTCCAGCAGACGGCGAAGGAACTCGAAAAAAACAGGATGGCCCTCGAGAGAAGTTACCGTCAAAGGTCCGGGGTCGTGAAAGAGCAACAGACCCAGGCAAAGAGCTTCTCGAAAAAGAAAAAGGAAAAGCAGGTGGTGCTCAATACTCTGCAGAAAGACAAGAAAAAGTTCACGGGAGAAATACAGGCTAACCGGAACAAACTGCAGAAGCTTCAGGCAAAAATCGAAGAGCTGATCAGAGCGGAGCAGGTTGCGATTGAAAAGGAACAAGAGCGACTGAGACTCGAAGCCGAACGCAGAAGAAAGGCTGGCCAGGTTCCTCTTGACAGTTCTTCAGAAACGGATCTGGCAAAAATCTCCAAAGATTTCGATAAGGCTGTCGGTTTGTTGCCCTGGCCGGTTGACAATGGTGTGGTTGTCAGGAAATTCGGTAAGGTTCATGATCCTGATCTACATATTGTTACGACAAACAATGGTATCGATATCTCGGTACCTTCAGGGGCTCCGGTTCGTGCTGTTTCTGGAGGAAAAATCGCGCAGATTGCATACCTGCCGACCTATGGGAATATTGTTATCATGCGCCATACCAAATCGTATCTGACAGTTTATGCTAATCTTGCTAAAATCAATGTCGCTAAGAACGACGTCGTCGCAAGTCGTGAAATCATAGGTTTATCAGGGTCCATGCCCGAAGGAGGTTCACTGGTTCATTTCGAGATATGGAAAGGAAAAGTGAAGCAGGATCCTCAGAAATGGCTTAAAAAATAGAGTACCATGAATTCACAGTGCCTACATCTCAGTTATGCTTTGGTTGAGGATATGTTGCTTGCATTTATCCGTAACGAGATCAGTAAATTCGGGTTTCGATCGGCAGTTTTCGGGCTTTCCGGAGGGATTGACTCGGCTGTTGTTTGCGAACTTGCTGCAAGAGCTCTTGGGCCAGAAAATGTTCTTGGAGTACTCATGCCTTACAGGACAAGCAGCCCTGAAAGTGTTCGGCATGCTCGCATGATGGTCGAGAAAACAGGGATTCTGTCTGAAGAGGTTGATATTTCTCCTGTTGTCGATGCTTTTTTTCAGGGGATTCCCGATGCCGGTAACCTGCGAATGGGAAATGTGATGGCAAGGGCGAGGATGCTGTATCTCTATGATATTTCGGCAAGGGATGGCCGGCTGGTTGTCGGGACGAGCAATAAAACCGAGTTGTTGCTTGGTTATGGCACGCTGTTTGGCGATATGGCATCCGCTGTCAATCCGATAGGTGATCTTTATAAAACCCAGATATGGGGATTAGCACGCCACCTGGAGTTGCCTGAGGAGATCGTGGCCAAAACACCATCCGCGGATCTTTGGGAGGGACAAAGTGATGAAGACGATCTTGGTTTCAGTTATGGAGAAGTGGATTTGTTACTCTACCTGATGCTTGAAAAACGAATGGATAAACTTGCAATCCTTCAAGAAGGTGTCGAACAATCATTCTACGATACCGTCAGAAAAATGGTGGTGAGAAACCAGTACAAACGGATGATGCCGGTTATTGCGAAGGTATCCGCTCGAACACCCGGTATTGATTTTCGTTATGCCAGGGATTGGCAGGAGGTGAAGTAATGAATGGCAAAAGTGAGAGGGTAAAAGTCAATGGGTAATGGTGACGGAGAAAAATAGAACTTTGTGAGGTCAAGAGGCTGCTTCAAAAACGTCAAAAAGGCTGTGGGTTGTTTATTTGTCACTATAGATGCCGCATAAAGTGCGGCATGACTTTGGTGGAAAAAGACGCTGTATCCCCGTGAAATCCGAAAACCTGTTTCACGGGGCAGGATGATGAGGGGGGACATTTTCAGAACGATCGCTGCTCGGTGTCTGTGAGAAAATGCTTGTCATCGGTTTTCGGGTAGTCGGTCGTATAGTGTAATCCTCTTGATTCCCGGCGCATGATTGCTCCGTCTATAATGAGGTTGGCCACTTTGATGATGTTGCGGAGTTCGAGTATCTGGGTTGTAACCTTTGTTTTCTTGTAGTACTGCTCGGTCTCTTCCTTGAGAAACTCGATCCTTCGTTTGGCCCTCTGAAGTCTGAGGTCACTGCGTACGATGCCTACATAGTCGTTCATTACCTGCTGAGCTTCTTTTTTGTTGTGTGAAACAAGGATCCACTCTTCCGGGTTGACGGTTCCACTGTCGTCCCAATCGGGGAAAGGCGTGTCGTTATGGAGTGTTATAACAGCTTTCCTGATATCGGTATAGGCACGGTGGGCGAAAACAAGTGCTTCGAGAAGTGAGTTGCTTGCCAGTCTGTTTGCACCATGCACTCCTGTACAGGTTGTTTCTCCACAGGCATAAAGACGGTTGATGCTCGTTCTTCCGATGGAATCTGTTTTAATGCCTCCACATGAGTAATGTGCGGCCGGTACAACCGGTATCATCTCTTTTGTAAGGTCAATGCCATATTCAAGACAGGTTTCGTAGATATTGGGAAAATGCTCGATGGTTTTCTGAGAGTCGAGGTGCGTAACGTCGAGAAAAACACACTCGTCACCGGTTTTCTTCATTTCCGAGTCTATGGCGCGTGCAACGATATCTCTTGGTGCAAGATTTTCCCGTTTATCGTACTTGTGCATGAATTCCTGGCCGTTTTTCAGCTTGAGAACCCCTCCAAAACCACGGACTGCCTCTGAAATAAGAAATGATTTTGCCTTCGGGTGATAGAGTGACGTCGGGTGGAACTGAACGAACTCCATATTTGCTATTGTTGCCCCTGCCCGGTAGGCCATGGCGATGCCATCTCCGGTGGCAATGGAAGGATTTGTCGTATGCAGATAAACCCGGCCCAATCCGCCTGAGGCGACCATGGTTATTTTGGCAAGTATTTTTTTCAGTTTCCTTTTTTTCGAGTCGAGCGTATATGCGCCATAACAGTTGATATCGTTGGTTTTGATGCCAAGGTGGTGTTCCGTTAGAAGTTCTACGGCGAAATGGTGCTCGAGCAATGTAATGTTCTTATGAGCGTTGACTCTTTCAAGCAATGCCTGTTCGACTTCCTGGCCGGTGAGATCTTTGGCATGGACGATTCTTTTTCTTGAATGTCCACCTTCTCTGCCAAGGTCCAGGTTTTCATCATTCGTTGTCGTGAAATCGACGCCGAGCTCAATCAGCTTTTTGATATGCTGCGGGCCCTCTCTGACCATGAGAGAAACCATTTCATAATCACACAGCCCCGCACCTGCATCGAGTGTATCCTCTATATGAAGCTCGGCACTGTCGTTTTCTCCAACAGTCGCTGCAATACCCCCCTGGGCCCAGTTGGTATTCGAGGCACAGCTTTCTTTTTTTGTGATAATGGTTACACTTGCGTGGTCGGCGATGTGCAATGCAAAATACAATCCTCCGATGCCGCTGCCGATGACCAGCACATCGGTTTTGATTTCTTCTTTCATAAATGGTTATGAGGATATGTTACGAGGAGTAGTCAGCGAGGCTGTTGTGTGTTTTCGCTGATATGTATTCCAGTAAAAACACCATGATCAGTCCTACTGCCATGAATGTCATCGCGGAAATGACCATGGGATCGGATCCGGTAGTTTGAAGGTAGGTTTCCGGCATTACGTTGGATGAAAAGAGAATGGCTTTCTTGCCGTCGACCACTGTATCCGTAACAGCTACTTTCCATGGCCATACTTTTGTTAATGAACCGATCATGATACCGGCAAGCAGCATCATTGTCTGGTCATGGTAACGTTGTAAAAGCTTTGAAAGAATTCTGACGAAACCAAGCAGCCCAACAAGGCACCCCGTCCCAAAAACAGCAATGACGGCTACGTTGAACTCTTTGATGGCTTCAAGAATAAATGAGTACTTCCCCAAGAGCAGTAAAATGAAACTGCCGGATATTCCGGGAAGTATCATGGCACATATGGCGATTGCGCCTGAGAGAAAGACGAACCACCAGCTTTCGGGGGTTGTTACGGGAGAGAGGCTCGTTATTACAAGGGCTGAAAGCATTCCCAGGAGTCCGGCAGTCCAGGCGATGAGGGAATGAGTTTTTACTTTTCGAACAATAACCACTGCTGATGCGATAATGAGCCCGAAAAAAAACGAGAGCAGCAGCAGCGCATGGTTTTCGAGAAGAAAAACTATCGTATTTGACAAGGTGATGATGCTCATGAGGATACCGAGAAACAAACTCAGCAGGAAAGCTCCGTTGATGGTTTTCCAAAAAGAGTGGAACTCGAAACGGGATAATTTTCTCAGTGCCGAGCTGTTTATCGATTTGAGGGAAGCAATGAGGGTTTCATAGATTCCGGTGATGAAGGCAATGGTACCGCCGGAAACGCCAGGAATCACATCTGCCGCTCCCATCAGGATGCCTTTGATGGTTACGGGAAGGTAATATTGTACGATTTTTGAGACCATTTCGTTAACCGGTTCCGGCGCCAGTTCAGGTTGTTGTTTTTTTCTTTCTGATATATTTCAGTGAGTTGGCAACGATGATAATGATACCCACGAGAATAATATAATGTACAAAATCAACCAGATCGGGGAACAAGGCTGCAAGAAAATAACCTGCCGAAGTAAAGCAAAGTACCCAGACGACAGATCCCGATATGCTATAAAAAAGAAAAACCGGATATGGCATGTTGGCAACGCCGGCAAGTGTTGCGGTAAAGCTTCTTACCACTGGAACGAAACGTGCGAGGAAAACCGCTTTTGAACCATGCTTTTCGTAAAACCGTTCTGTTTTGTCGAGGTGTTCTTTACGGAAGAACATCGTTTCCTTTTTATTCAAAAAGGCTCGTTGAAGCTGTGAACCGATAAAGTAGCCGGTTGAATCTCCCATAATTGCTCCGAGACTGAGTGTAGCGATAACAAGTGGGAAATCGAGCTGGCCGGAGGCTGCTATCAGCCCTGCCGTAATAAGCAGAGAATCACCGGGCAGGAAAAAACCTGCAAAAAGTCCTGTTTCTGCAAAAACGATCGCAAACAGAAGTGCGTAGCCTCCCCAGATGATAAGTTCTTCAAGCGTATGAATGTCTTGCATAAAAAATAAGCCGCCATCATGGCGGCTTGGGTTTTGGTTCAACTTTCCGAGGTATCAGGGTAACAATACTGCGCAGGCGATTACGGTTGTCCATAGTCCGTTTTCACCCTCCGCTGATTGTGTGATATTGAATGAATTGATAATTTTGCCGCTCATTTTATAGATTCCTTCCCGTTCATCCCAGTCCTTGTTTGGATCAAACTCGATACCGAGAGTGGTTGCAAGCATTGTTGCGGCTAGATCTTCCGCGTACTCACCAGATTGTTCGGAAGTTTGACCGTATGGGTGGTGTTCCGAAAGGTAGCCGTAAAGTGATTCATCTGCCGGCAGTGCAACGCCAATGGATGATGCTATAAGGCGGCCATGCTCATTCGTGGAATTCCTTGCCATGACTGCAAAGGTGATTTCACCGGGAGAGAGCAGTTTCAATCCTTCTTCGACGTTCAGCCGCTTGCATTTCGGGGGAAAAATGCTCGATACGGTTACCAGATTGCATTTTTCAATTTTTGCATCTCTCAATGCGAGCTCGAAAGAGGAAAGATACTCTTTGTGTTTTCCTACACCTTTGGTGAAAAATACTCTTTCAGGTACAAATGACAACGCCGTTACCTCCGGATAATATTCGTAAATGGTACTATAAAATTCTGCAAGTATAGGAAAAAGCCGGGTTATTCTAAATCATTTTTTCATGGCAACCTTGAAAAATTTTCGTTTTCCTGCTTTCAGCACCTTCGGTTCTTTTTCTAGAGGAACCTCGAAGTTTATGTCATTGATTTTTGCTTCGTCGATCTGGATGGCGTTCTGGCTTATGAGTCTGCGCGCTTCACTTTTCGATGAGGCAGCTTTCAGTTCTACCAGCAGTTCCACCAATGGAACCGACTTGGATTCGAATGCAAATACCTCTATGTCGGTCGGTGCTTTTTTATGAACGAAAACCCTGTCGAAATGATCTTCCGCTTTTCGCGCGAACTCGGCAGAGTGATAGATCGATACGATCTCTTTTGCAAGTGTCCTTTTTGCTTCTCTCGGATTTTGCTTGATAATTTCTCCGAATAACTCGGGTGACTGTTTCGAGCTTGGTAGAAGAAGGGTGAAATAGGTTTCGATCAATTCATCCGGGATAGAAAGAATTTTTCCGTAGATATCTTCAGCGGTATCGTTGAAGCAGATCGCATTGCCGAGTGATTTCGACATTTTTTCCACTCCGAATGTGCCGATAAGCAAAGGCATGGTGATACAGATCTGAGGTTGGATGCCATACTCGCGTTGCAGATCCCTGCCGACAAGCAGATTGAATTTTTGATCTGTTCCACCCAGTTCGATATCGTTACGTAAATGGACCGAATCCATACCCTGGGCAAGAGGGTAAAGAAACTCGTGTATCGAGATCGGCTCACGCTGCTTATAGCGTTTTTCAAAATCATCCCTTTCAAGCATTCTCGCTACTGTATAATGGCTGGAGAGCCGAATGACGTCATCGAATGTCATTCGGCCGAGCCATTCCGAGTTGTAGCAGATGGTCGTTTTCTGGCGGTCGAGAATCGTTGAGGCTTGTTCAAAGTACGTTTGGCCGTTTTGTTTCGCTTCTGTTGCTGAAAGCTGTGGCCTTGTCTTGCTTTTACCGGAAGGATCGCCGATCATAGCTGTGAAATCACCGATAATGAGAATGGCCTCATGGCCCAAATCTTGAAAGTCTCTCAGTTTTCTCAATACGACTGAGTGCCCGAGGTGCAGGTCGGGCCTGGATGGATCGGCACCGAGTTTGATTTTCAGGGGCTTTTGGGTTTCAAAACTTTTGGTCAGTTTCCGTTCGAGTTCTTCTTCGCTTATAACCTCGACGGTATTACTGACAATAAGATCGAGCTGTTCTTTGACAGGTGGGAAACTCATGGTTGAAATCGTTCTTTATCTGGATTGTGACTGGTTTACATTACTCTGAAAACTAATGATAGGAGACGCAGTAATGTTCGTTGAATTACAGAAAAATGTCGGGTCGATCGGTGAAATTGTCTCGTTGTTTCACTGATGGGCATGACGATGAAGAAGATGGGTTACGCTTGGTTCTTTCCATGGTCTTTTCGGGTTTGATCCTGAAAATGACGGTTCCAGGCAGAGAAGGACCACAGGCGACCGCTGAATATTGTATAGCTGCATAATTGTGACTTTTTCGATCATTCGTTACTGATCTTTTGTTATGTTCACGGGTAGTTCCACGCGTATCAGTACTGTTGCTTCAATCTCTGTAGTTGGCGTTCGGTGTCCCGGGATTTCATGCTTTCACGTTTGTCGTAGAGCTTTTTCCCTTTTGCGAGCCCAAGTTCCAGCTTCAGAACACCTCTGTTGTTGAAAAACGCTTTCAGCGGTACCAGCGTCAACCCTTTTTGCTGCAGCTTCAATCTGAGTTTTTCTATTTCATCGCGTTTAAGAAGCAGTTTGCGGCTTCTTTTTGGATCAAGCTGTTCGATATGGTTGTGTTCGTATGCCGATATCTGCATGTTTTCCAGCCAGACCTCTCCCCTGTGAATTATCGCATAACTTTCATTGAGGCTTGCTTTTCCCTGGCGAACGGATTTGACTTCACTGCCTTTCAACGCAATACCCGCTACCATTGTATCGAGTATCTGGTACTCGTGTCTGGCTTTGCGGTTGAGTATCGTTGTTACGTATTGTGCTTTTTTTTGCTCTTTTGTCACGGCTCGGTTTTCAACCTTTCTTGAAAAAATACTGTATTGACAATGCTGAATTCACGGTTCAGGTTTGGTAGTAGTCTTCCGGAATCAGATTTCCCATGTTGAGGACAAGATGCGGGTCGAGAATCTTTTTTATTCTTACCATTTCCTGTATACCATCGTTTCCAAACATCTTGACAAGATATCCCGCCTTGAGCTTTCCAATACCGTGCTCGGCCGAAAGCGTTCCACCCAGTTCAAGGGCTTTTTCGACAAAATCGTGATAGAGTGCTTTTGCAGTAATAAACTCGTCATGGTTGGCCGGCAGAATGTTGAGATGGACATGTGCATTTCCTATATGACCAAAAATTATATAACGAAAACCATGATTTTCACAAGAATGCCGGTAAAAATTGTAAAGTTCGATGAAGGATGTGTCGGGAACGGCCATATCTGTACTGATCTTGCTTTCAGCTTGTGTACTGAGCCACTCGTTGACCTGGACCGGAAGTTCATGCCGAAACGCTTTCATCGCTCTTTGTTCATCGACGTCGAGAGCAATCCAGGACTCATCTGTCATGGCATTGAAACGTTCCATGAGTTCAAACCATGCCTCGAGTGTTTCGTCTTCTCTTTCCTGCGAGGTTTCTTCCTCGAAGAAAACAGCTCCGGCCGTATTTGCAGGGATCTCCGGGTATACCTTGCGAAGAAAACCCAGAGAGTTACAGTCGAAAAACTCCAGTGCTCTCGGGTCGACCCCCTTGGTTTTCTTTTTTGCATTGTCCACAAAATGAAACAGGTCATCAAGAGTGCTGAAATAGACAAGGCACGAGATGATTTTTTCCGGGATCGGAATGAGCTGCAGGTCAGCTTCTACAATAACGCCGAGGGTTCCTTCGGATCCTATGAACAGATCGATGAGGTCCATATCGCGGGTAGAATAATAGCCTGCGTTATGTTTCGAGGTGAGAGGGAGGTTATAGCCGGGAACTTTGATCTCCAAAGCGCCTGCGAAAGGCAGGTCGAGATGGAATGTATCATCTTTTCCGGCGCAATATTTTCCTCTCGGAATATCCACAATGTCTCCGGATGTCAGAACAACGGTAATGCGTGCTATGTGATTTCTCGTAGGTCCGTACTTGTAAGTGCGCGCACCCGATGAGTTGTTGGCGATGGTACTACCTATAAAGCATAATTTTTCTGTAGGGTCCGGAGGATAAAGCCAACCGAAGCTTTCGGCTTTTTTCTGGATATCTTCAAGCAAAGCTCCTGCTCCAACTGTCATGATGGCCTTGTTGCCGTCAGAGGTGACAGGCTTTTCTATCCAGTTGAGCTTTTCCATGGCGATCACATAGTCACCGAAAGGTATTCTGCCTCCAGTGGTGCCTGTTCCGTTACCTGCTATCACGAACTTTTTCCCGGAAGCAGCGCTTTCTCTCAGCAGTTTTGAAACATCCGTGACGTTGTCGGGAAAATACACGCCAGGCGTGTGACCGGTTTTAATATTGCTGGTATCTTCCAGAAACCCTTGAATAAGAGCAGGATCGTTTTTATAAATCATTTCTTTGCGGTTCATTGACACGGCTGTCAGTGTTTTCTGCGGCCAACGATAGACTGTCAACGGCAGTGGTGTCAGGACCGTTAACATAATAATTAATCAGTTTTCCGGCTATAGGTGCGGAAACACTTCCGCCATACCCGGCATTTTCAACAAGTACGACAATGGCAATAGATGGTTCTTCAAAAGGGGCGAATGCAACGAACCATGCATGATCTTCACCGTGCGGGTTCTGTGCTGTACCGGTTTTACCCGCTACCTTGACGTTTTTCACCGCAGCAAGTCTGCCTGTGCCTCTTTCTACAACGCCAAGCATTGCCTTATGAACCGTTTCAAACGTTTTTTCAGAGATCGGCAGTTTATTCTTCCTGAAATCGAACGTTTCGATAATATCACTCTTGTCAGAAAGGTAGCCCTGAACGAAATGGGGTTGATACCAGGTTCCCTTGTTTGCTATTGTAGCGGTAAATGCTGCGAGCTGGAGTGGCGTAGTGTTCAGTTCGCCCTGGCCTATAGCCAGACTGACAAGATAACCCTTTGTCCATTTCCCCTTTCCATATCGCTTGTCGTAATAGTCAACCGACGGTAGGGGAGATGAACGTTCTCCGGGCAGGTCGATACCGCTGGTTTTTCCGAATCCGAACATTCTTCCATACTCGGTCCATTTTTCAAATCCGAGATCGAAGATCAGATTATAGTAATACGTGTTACATGACTCGATAATCGACCGTTCCAGATTGACCGGACCGTGTCCCTGGCCTCCATGGCACAGAAAGCGGCCTCTTCCCAATTTGAAAACTCCTGAGCAGTAAATCGTTTTTTCAGGTGTTATGGCTCTTTCTTCAAGAGCGGCAATTGCAAGCAGTAGCTTGTATACGGAACCCGGTGGATACGATGCCTGCATCGCGCGATTGAACAGCGGTTTGTCCGGGTCACGAACGATCTCGAGCCATTTTTTGCCGTCTGTCGTGCCGTTCAGAATTTCAAGGTCGTAATCCGGCTGGCTCACCATCGCAAGTATCCCGCCGTTACGGGGATCAACGGCTACCACGGCTCCTGATTTTCCGGTTTCTTTCAAAAGATCTTCGGCGAGTTTTTGAAGGCCGGCATCGAGAGTTAGATACAAGTCGTTGCCTTTGATGAACGGTCGATCCCTGGCTCCGTTTTCAAATTTTCCCGCGGACTTGCCGATTGAATTGACCAGTTCGAACCGTATGCCTTTTTCTCCTCTCAGATAGTCCTCGTATTTTTTTTCCAGCCCTTTGCTGCCTGTTTTGTCATCGGGTGTATACCCTTTTTGAGACATTTCTTCAAGCTGGTTTTTGGAAATGAAGTTCAGATACCCGAGGATGTGCGAGGCTCCAAGTTCCAGTGGATATTTTCTTTTATTTTCAACCTCTATCATCACTCCCGGCAGCTGCCAGAGATTTTCGCTAAGACGCATCATCTCCTGCGGTTCTATATCCCTTCCAACAGCAACAGGTGCGAAACGGTTGTACTTGAATCCTTTCTGTATCCTTTCCGAGAGTTCTTCGAAGGTAATGTCCAGTAGACCGGCAAGCATATTTTTTTTCAACGAGTCGGTAAACTCGGCAGGGACGACCTTAACCGAATACAGCGGTTGATTGTCGACGATCACTGTACCGTTTCGGTCGATCATCCGCCCTCTCGGGGGCTGTATCCATACTCTTCTCAGGCTGTTGGCATCCGAAATGGAACCAAGCTCCTTGTATTCGAAGATTTGAAGATAAATGAGGCGCATAAACAGGACAGCAAAGACCGCTATGACAACCAGCGAGACAGTGAGTGCTCTTTGCCGAATTTTATCCATGAGTTAAACCGTGCATTTCATTTTTTTTGAAACAGAGTAACAAACGAAGGGTAACGACATGACCGGTACAGTAAGTTGGTCAGCGTTGACCATGAATTGTCACCGCTTTCATCGTTTCTTGGATATGAACTAATTGTTGACAAGGATTTTCTTGAAAAACATTTGATAGGCAAATACTGCAACAATCATCGTCAACAACGTTGCGACTCCTATGGAATAGGTCATATGCAATGTTGTCGGTAACGACAGTACATTGATCATGAGTGTATACAATACTCTGCCGATCACGGAGGCAAGCAAAACGCCTTTGTAGTACATTTGTTTTTTCTGCCGTGAGGAGGCATGACTGTCCTCCGGGATGTAAAAATAACCGGCAACGAAACCTTCTATGGTTTTTGTAAGTGTTTCGGTTCCGATGCTGCCGCTCAGGATTCCGGTTGCGATACCTGCCATGAAACCGTAGGTTGTGCCCTGTTTCTGACCATATCTGATAGCCGTGAAAGCGATGTAGATGGTAACTATATCGGGAAAAACACCGAAAATAACCAGGCGTGATACCGCATACTGTTGTATTATGCAGAGCACGATGAGCAGAAAGGTGTCGAGGATGGTATGTTTAAACACTTTTTTCTTATTGTTTCATACGTTTAATGATCGTTTTCCACAGCTTACTGGTTCAAGGATTCGTTTGGTCAGTCTGTGAACTGTTTATCCCTGTATCCGTGGCTTCTCTCATCAAGTCAACTTTTTCCGAATCCACAGTTTTTTCGGCTACCATGACGTGAGTCAATGATGAAAAATCAACGCCCAATTCGATATTGATTCTGTAAAACTGTTTTTCAGGAATGACTTCAATGACTTTTCCCACAGGTATACCTCGAAGGGCAAACGTGCTGAAATCGGCAGTAGAGATCTTTTCTCGTTTATACATCGAGCTGCTGAGTGGAACGTAATGCATTTGTGCAATCTGTTCCTGTTCTCCGTTCCATCTGAGTATGCCATGTGTATTACTGCTGTCGGATACCACGCTGACGCTGAATTCAGAGTGAATCAACGGCATTACCTTTGCATAATTTCTCGAAACCTGAATAACCCTTCCCACCAGGCCATCGGGAGTAAGTACCGCCATATCTTTTTCTATACCCTGTTTGTCGCCAACATCGATGATCATTACGTTTTCACTTGTGTCGAACCTCCGTTCAACGACTCTTGCAGGAATAAGGTGAACAGGAGCATTATTCATAAAGGATGCTGCACGGTCGATACTGGCCGTATCCCGCAAGGCGTTGCCTTTGACAATAACGTCGGCAAGCAGTGCCGAGTTCTGCAGCGTCAATTTTTCGTTTTCCTGTTTGAGATTGATATACAAGCTTATTTCGCTCAAACCTTGTGACAATGTCGCTCTCACTTCAGTTCCTCTGGACAAGAGGCTTTTCAGTGAGTAATTTTCCTCGAATTTGATGAGGAGGCCCGCTATACCGCAGTAAAGCAGGAGCAACAGGTATGCGTTGTTGTTACTGAAAAATTTAAACAGATTCGGCACGTTATCGGAAGGTTGCTCTTGTTATTCTTTCGTCTTTTCTTTAACGAACCGTTCGTCTTCGAGCTGGATCGTTACATGATCAATATTATACTTTTCCTTCAACTCTCTATGGATGGGAGTCAGAAGTTTCTGACCTTCCTGAAGATTGTCTACCTGAAGGTGGCAGCTTAGTGCATTGATGCCGCTCGTGAGGGCCCAGACGTGAAGGTCATGGAGGTTTTGAACATGATCGAAGTTCAGTAACGTGCTTTCTATATCTCCAATGTCCAGTTCTTTCGGGACAGATTCCATAAGGACATTGACCGCTTCTTTTATGATGCCGAGTGAACTTCTCACAATGAGTACTGCAATGAAGAAACTGATAAAACTGTCCAGTGCCATCCAGCCTGTCAGCTGAATCAGAAGTGCTCCTCCGACGACACCGACCGATCCTGCAAGATCACTCACAATGTGAATATAGGCGGCCTTTACATTGACACTGTTACTCTTTTCTTTTCTCAGTGAGAATGCATTGATGCAATTTGCCGTAAGACCAATCACACCGAAAAAAAACATCTCTATTGTTTGGATTTCTTTCGGCATTGCGATACGCTTCCAGGCCTCTATGGTGATAAAGAGTGCGGTGACGCAAAGGATCACTCCGTTTATCAGTGCCGCAATGATTTCGAGCCGAAAATAACCATATGATCGTTGTTTTGTCGATGGTTTCACACTGAATTTAATGGCAAGAAAACTGATCAGTAGAGCGAAAAGATCAGTAGCCATATGCCCGGCGTCAGCTATGAGAGCAAGGCTTCCGGAAAGCCACCCTCCGACAAGTTCAACAAAAAAAATAACAGCAGTGATTACAACTGCATATTGCAATCCTTTTTTAGCTTTACCGCTCCTGAAGGTTTGTTCCGAGCGAACCCTCTCGTTATGTTCCATTCTAGATCAGAAGTGGCTTTCAACAATACGGTTGCGGGAAAATGAATATTCGAGTCATGTTAACCCGGCCGATTTGGCTGGCACCTTGATTTTATTAAATTTACCGGTTTATAGCAGTATTCAGGAATGAATTAAAATTATGAGTTTACACGTAACTGACAAATTTGTTGTTGTCGGAGACCGGGTGCTGATCAAACCTCGATCAGGCGATGAGAGAACGAAATCCGGAATCTACCTGCCGCCCGGCGTTCAGGAGAAAGAGAAGATACAAAGTGGTTACGTGCTGAAAATCGGGCCGGGATATCCTGTCGGCCCCCCTCCGGAAAGTGATGAGCCATGGATGGAGGAGATTTCAAGTCCTCAATACATTCCCCTGCAGGCAAAGGTCGGTGACCTGGCGATATTTATTCAAAGCAGCACTCATGAAATCGAGTACGAGGGGGAAAAATATCTCATTGTTCCTCACGCGGCGATATTGTTGCTCATCAGGGAAGACGATGAGCTCGAGTATTATCTGAAGTAACTGAACCTCCGATTTGAGTTTCACGTTTTTTTGAGTTGTATCGAACATAGCCGCTCCGGAAGGACCGGGTTCTGAAGAATTTTTTTTGGTTTATCATGATAGCTTTTGGTGGAAATAACGATATATCAACCGATGCGCAGGCAAAAGAGTTCGTTCGGCGCATTGAAAAACTGAAACAGGAAATGCGGGCAATAATTCTTGCCCACTATTATACGGTTCCCGAAGTGCAGGATGTAGCGGATATCGTCGGGGATAGTCTTGCTCTTGCCCGTGCTGCGGAGAGTACCAAAGCCGATGTGATTGTTTTTGCAGGTGTGTATTTCATGGGAGAAACGGCAAGTATTCTCAATCCCGGCAAGCTTGTGCTCATGCCGGATGACCATGCAGGGTGTCCACTTGCAGACAGTTGTCCAATCGAGGAGTTCAGGGCGTTCAAGAGTGAATATCCTGAGGCATTGGTCATAAGCTATATCAACTCAACTGCTGAAATCAAAGCTGAATCGGACATTATCTGCACCTCTTCCAATGCAGAGCATATCGTTCGGCAAATTCCTGAAGATAAGGAGATTATTTTCGGCCCGGACAGGAATCTCGGCAGTTACGTCATGAGGAAACTCAACAGAAAAATGATTCTCTGGCAGGGCTACTGTTATGTTCACGAAGCGTTTAGCTGGGGGGTCGTTAAAGAAACGGTCGAGGCACATCCCGGAGCTGAACTTATCGCTCATCCTGAATGCCGTGAGGATTTGCTGCAACATGCTGATTTTATAGGATCTACCAGTGGATTGCTCGAGTACGCAAGGCGGAGTTCGAGCAAAACGTTCATTGTTGCCACAGAGCCGGGTATTGTCCATGAAATGCAGAAACGTTCACCTCAAAAAACATTTGTTCCTGCTCCCAAAGATGCTTCTCAGCCCTGGAGTACCTGTACACAGATGAAACAGAATACTCTTGAAAAACTTTGGCGCTGCATGGAAACCCGTCAACCGGAGATAGTCGTTGAAGAATCTCTGCGCCAAGCAGCCCTGAGGCCCATCCGGCGTATGCTCGAAATGTCCTAGGATTCCTTGAAAATGGTCCTTTTTGCCCATTTTTGTGTCGTGTTCAGACTTCCTTTCCAACGCATTCAAACATACGCTCTGCTTCGTCGTCTGAACACTCTTTGATCTTGAACGAAAAACCTCATTTTTGAGGCATCCTCGCTCATTGTGCACTACGGACTATTTTCATGTCACTTGTTTCTCACTTGCCCTTGAACCCTTCGCTGCTGTTATTCAAGGTGATCGTTTTCATCTCGTCACTTTTCATTTGTTTCTGCTTCTCCATGCGCATAAACGAAACCACCTCTGCCGAGTGTATCGACGACCTGCTGGATTTTAGCGGGATTGACCACAAAGCAGCCGTTGCTTCGGCCGATTCTGGGCCCGTTGAACGTCAGAAGGTTCTCGAAAATGACGGGTATGGAGACGTAGCTTGCCGAGTGGAAGACAATGTCTCTTTTGAACGCGTTGCTGTTTTTCAATGAGTCGAGCCCGTGAAGCCTTATGGCAAGTCCGTGATCTCCCTTGTACACGTTTCCTGTTTTATAGAGGCCGAGGCTACTCATGTTCGAGCCGGAGATGTTTGAAAATTTCCGTGCTTTGAGAGTGCCGCTTTTTGCTGCATGTGCAACGTGATAAAAGCTTTTCGATTCGAAGCTCGTGTCGATAATGAGCATACGTTTGAATAGGGATGGCTTTGTATAATCCACGATAGCCAGGTACTGTGGGGCACTATCATGGGGATGAGTGCTTCTGTATTGAGATACAGCCCTGTATGCCGACTGGATTGCTTCATCCGAAACAGCAGGTAGGGAGAACAGGAGCCCGAAAAGTATGACTGTGGAAAGAAGGACAGTTGCGAAACCGAATGCAATGAGCTGGGTTTTTCTTGTCATGTGTCTGTCTGGTGTTCCTTGAGGAATGTTCCGTTACTGTACTCTTCAAATGCTGTTTGCAGTTCTTTGCGGGTATTCATGACAATCGGCCCATGCCAAGCGATAGGTTCGTGCAGAGGATTGCCTGAAATCAGCAAAAATCTCACAGGACTGTTTTCGGTCGACACATGTACATGATCTCCTCCGTCACTATCGTAGAGAACCAGAGTTTCATTGTCCATAAGCGGCCCGGTTTCCATATCAAAGTAATTCACGCCTGCTGTGTCAAAAGAAAACGGTTCTGTATTGTGACTGAAATAACCTTCTCCGGCGATGATATAGGTGAAAGCGGTATGACCTTCTTGTATAGGATGACTCCAGGTTCTTCCGGCAGGCAGTGTGACATCGAGGTACTCCGGGTCGGTAGTAATTCCTTCGACCGGTCCTGTGACTCCTTCTGCTTTTCCACAGATAACGCGAACAGATACGCCGCTTTGCAGGTGTATCTCCGGAATTATCTCTCTGGTAATGTTCCTGTAACGGGGCGGTATCATTTTTTGAGAAGCAGGAAGATTCGCCCAGAGTTGGAAACCGGCAACACCGCCCTGACTATTGCCGAAGGGCATTTCTTCGTGGATTATTCCGCTGCCGGCGGTCATCCACTGAACTTCTCCCGGATGGATCACACCTTTGTTTCCTATACTATCATGATGCTGAACGCTTCCGTCCAGAAGATAGGTGATGGTTTCGATGCCTCGATGCGGGTGCCATGGGAACCCTTTGAGATAATCCGGTGGATTGTCGGATCGGAAATCGTCGAGAAGAAGAAACGGGTCGAAAAGGGGGATCTGGCTGAACCCGAATGCACGTTTAAGCGTAACTCCGGCCCCTTCGGTAACCGGTGTGCTTTTAAAAACTTTTTTTATTGCTCTTGGCTTTTCCATGTCAGCTTTTCCATTCTTTCGGCGAAACATGTCATATAAAAAACAATGCATGTGTTTCATTCGTTCAGCCCGATATTTTTCGGGCGTAATGCTTGTATCTACAATAGATTGTGTAAATTCATCCAAACTACAGGTCGGTATCCGGTCTTGAAAAATTGTATAAGCTTATCATGGGAAAAAAAACTGCTACTATTCTGTTTATTGGAGATGTCGTCGGTAAACCCGGCCTGCAAATTGTCGGTCATCTTTTGAAAGGACTCATTTCGAAGCATTCCATAGACTTTGTTATCTGCAATGGTGAGAATACTCATAACGGTAAGGGAATCAGTAAAGAAGCCTTGCACCAGTTGAAAGAAGCGGGAGTCGATGTTATTACCGGCGGTAACCATACATGGAATAATTTCAACTTTTTCGAAACACTCAAAAGTGATCCTTCTGTCATACGTCCCCTGAATTATCCAAGAGGGGTATACGGAAAAGGGTATGGTATTTTTCGTATGGGTAACGGCCTTGGCGATATAGCTGTAGTGAATCTTCAGGGAAGAACATTCATGTCTCCGATCGAATGTCCTTTCAGAACGGCTGACTGGGTGATAAAGCAACTCAAAGACAAGGTTTCCAGTATCGTTGTCGATATGCATGCAGAGGCAACAGCCGAAAAAATTGCATTGGGCTGGTACCTCGATGGAAGAGTATCGGCAGTTCTCGGTACACATACGCATGTGCAGACGGCTGACGAGAGAATATTACCAAAAGGAACGGCGTATTGCTCGGATGTCGGTATGACGGGGCCTTTCGAGTCGATTATCGGTATGCAGATCAAAGCGGCAACGGATCGCTTTCTCTACCAGACGCCTCATAAATACGAATGTGCCGAAAATGACGTTCACCTTTCGGCCGTACTTCTCCAACTCGATGTTGAAACGGGAAAAGCTACCGGTATCAGCAGAATTTTCTATCCGGACTTCAATCGGGGAAATCTCTGACTTTTACCTTTTCCCCTGTTCGAACTCTTCGGCAATGAGGACGTCATTTTCACTGCCGATATACAGCGGGGTCCTCTGATGCAGTTCTGCGGGATCGATATCGAGAATGCGTTCTCTTCCATTGGTGGCTCTTCCTCCAGCCTGTTCGCAGATGAAGGCAAGTGGATTTGCTTCGTACATCAAACGGAGTTTCCCTGCAGGATGCTTTTTCGTTGCAGGATAGACAAAGATGCCGCCAGTAAGAAGGTTGCGGTGGAAGTCTGCGACGAGTGAGCCTATGTATCGTGTGCTGTAAGGTCTGCCGGTTTCACTATCCTCTTCTTTCAGGTAATCGATATAGTTGATTGTGGAATCATGCAGTTGGTGCAAAGAACCTTCATTGATCGAGTAGTATTTTCCCTGTTTCGGTGTCGTGATGTTTTCATGGGAAAGCAGGAACTCGCCGATGGTTGGGTCATAGGTAAAACCGTGCACACCATGTCCGCTGCTGTAAACCATCACCACGGACGATCCGTAGATCACGTAACCTGCAGCAACCTGCTGTGAACCTTTCTGTAAACAGTCGTTTATATCCGCTTTTTTGGGGTTGTCGCCCGTCAGGCGGTAGATTGAGAAAATTGTACCGACACTGACGTTGACGTCTATGTTGGATGAACCATCGAGCGGATCGAAAAGAAGAACATATTTACCTGTTTCGTTTCTGGGCGGAGCAATCGTCCCTTCGTTTTCCTCAGAACCCATGATCGCAAACCTGCCATGCTGGCCGATCGCATTGATGATTTTATCATTTGCAAACAGGTCGAGCTTTTTTACCTCCTCTCCCTGGACATTCGTCGTTCCGGCCATACCGAGGATATCGACCAGTCCGGCACGAACCACCTCTCTTCTGACAAGCTTCGCGGCAAACGCTACATCGTATAGCAAATCAGTCAGTTCCCCGGTAGCGTGGGGATTGAGTTTCTGTTCTTCGACAAAGTGTCGTTCGATGGTGATCAGTTTGTTCATCTGTTCTTGTCTGGATGGATTCGGAAATGTTTCTCTCTATTCGGTCGCTTGCTAATGTACTGTTTTTTTCCAGGCATTTCAAGGGTTGACGCTGAAGCGAAGTAATGCTGCGGAAGTCAATTCCGATGCACGACTTCTGTGGTAAGGCAATCGTTCGGAAAAAGCAATTTGTCCTCCCGTAATGAAATGGTTATATAAACCGGTGGTAATTGATACTAGAAGTTCATCACCCTGATCTCATGAAACGATATCGATGGAATATTCTCGTGTCGGACGAGGAGAAGTCGGCAAAACTTTCACGTGACATTAATGTCAGTCTGCCAATAGCAAGAGCGCTGTACAACCGTGGAGTTATTGATTTTGATGATGCGAAAGAGTTTTTCAGACCGAGTCTCGATTCGTTGCCGTCACCGTTTCTTTTCAAGGATATGCAGAAAGCCGTCGAGCGGGTTCGAAAAGCTGTGGAAACCGGAGAAAAGATTCTCGTCTATGGCGACTATGATGTGGATGGTACCACCGGAACGTCGCTTCTTTATCTCTTTTTGCAGTCATTGGGAGCAGAGGTATCATTCTATATCAATGACAGGTTTACGGAAGGATACGGTTTGTCCGAAGCAGGGGTTGCTCAGGCCGTGAAGCTTGAAACATCGCTGGTCGTTACGGTTGATTGTGGCATACAGGCATACCGTGAAATAGAAATGCTGGCTGCGGAAGGTATAGAGGTGATTGTCTGTGACCACCATGAACCCGAGCCCGAAACACTGCCTCCGGCACACGTGATTCTCAATCCAAAAGTACCGGGCTGCGGTTATCCGTTTCGCGAACTCTGCGGTTGCGGAGTAGCCCTGAAACTGATCCATGCTTTTGCCGAGTCCATGAGACAACCATCAGAAAAGTGGCTGCAGTATGTCGATCTCGTTGCTATTGCAACTGCAGCAGATATGGTGCCTCTTGAAAAAGAGAACAGAATATATATGCACAAGGGAATGGAACTTCTGAAGAAAAAACCACGTGCAGGGATCCAGGAAATGCTTTCCTTGATGGGAATAGATGCCGGCTTGCTGGGGACGGGGCATATCGCTTTTGGAATCGCACCGAGAATCAATGCCGCCGGCCGTTTGCATACGGCGAGAACGGCAGTCGAGTGGCTTATCGCCGGCTCAAAAGATGAAGCACGGGTTCATGCAGCAGAGCTTGATCGTTTGAACAAAGAGAGGCGACAGATCGATAGCGGTATGCTTAAAAGTGCCGAAGCTATGGTTGAGGGTCACTTTGCCAGTTTCTGTTCGTCGATCGTGCTGTATAATGAAGAGTGGCATCTCGGTGTTCTTGGGATTGTTGCGTCCCGGTTACAGGACAAATACTATCTGCCGACAGTCATCATGGGTGGAAGTGACGGGGTGGTTAAAGGGTCGGTGCGAAGTGTTCAGGGACTCAATATTTTTGAGGTTTTGCAGCGATGTGACCGTTTTCTCGAAAAGTTCGGAGGTCATGATGCTGCGGCGGGCATCACGCTCAAACCGGAAAATATTCCCGGGTTCCGTAAGCTGTTTGACAGGATATGTTCTGAAAAACTTTCACTCGAAAAGCGGCAGAAAGAACTGCAAATCGATTCCCGTTTATTGCTCGAGGATGTTACCGGTAAATTTCTCAATGTTTTGAAACAGTTCGGCCCCTTCGGGCAGGGTAACCGGGAACCCTTGTTTTACAGCTCGAATCTCAGGCTTTCGGGATTGCCGAGGTTGTTGCAGGGCAAACATGTTAAGTTCGCCGTGAAAGATATATCAGGAGGGATTCACGATGTTATTGCTTTCGGCAGGGAAGACATTTATCGTGAACTCGAACGGGGTTCACGCAGGATGTTCTCCATGGTATATTCGCTTGATGAAAATGAGTGGAACGGTCGAAAAAACGTACAGCTCAAACTCAAGGATATTGGATTCGATGAATGAGTTTCTCTTCGATGTCTTTGTGATTCATAAACAGTATACTTCATTTTTTCCCTCTATGTTGGTGGAAGACATGGCTGATAATTATCGTCTTTTCACTTTTGTTTTTCATTTGTTTTTGTACAATGTTTTGTTTTAATGTGAAATACGCGTATTATTAGTGTGTTATGAATATGATTTATATCGCTTCGATATATTATCAGTATTCGTCTTGAGCACCTTGGTTCCCCATTAGTACCCGTTATAAGTGTGTATCTATGTATTCTGTGCATCACTGAAAAGTGAATACACGGTATGTGGCTTTGTATGTTTACCTGCAAATTGGGAGACATCATGAATAATTACGTTTTGCACATCAAAAACCAGCATCCCATTCATGTGACTTTTAAAGACAAGGCACAGAGGAGCAATTTCCTGAGAGAAAGTGAGAACATCTTGACCTTGAACACAGAAAAAGGTTCGATTTTCGTTTCTACTTCGAGTTTTGTGGCATTGATTCCACAGACTATAGAGCATAAGGCAACAACTGAAACGAAAAAAGATGACAACGAATGATCACGACGATCGTACAATGCCTTGATTGCTGAGGTTCACTATGGTAATATAGTGTTATATTCCGGTGAAGAAGGTTTCGTTATATCGGTATGGTCGTACCAGAGTTGCTGCCCGATTAAGAGATAAGTACAATCGAAAATGCACGTCGAAGAGCTTCTGAAAAAAACACGTTCAGGTGATGTACTATCCCGCAAGGAGCTGGTGTATTTGCTTGATTTGGCACCGGATTCCATGGAATCCTCTATGGTCATGGCTGAAGCAAACCGCTTTTCAAAGGAATTGTCGGGAGGGAAAGCCGAGGTTCATGCACAATTTGCCGTTAATCTCGCTCCCTGCCCGTACGATTGTCTTTTTTGCTCTTTTGCAAAGGTGAACGGTGTTTTCAACGAAGCAAAAGAGCTGAGCCCCGAAAGAGCGGTGGATCATGCTTGTCAGTTCGAGCGTGATGGGGCAAATGCCGTATTTTTGATGTCGACGGCTACGTACCCGTTCGAGCGCTTTATCGAAGTGTCACAAGAGGTGAAGAGGAATCTGCAGCCGGAAACAACCCTGATTGCAAATGTCGGTGACCAGACGCTCAAGCATGCTTTTAAACTCAAGGATACAGGATTTTCGGGAGTGTATCATGCGGTTCGTCTACGTGAAGGCAAGGATACCCGTCTATCGATAAAGAACCGAAAAGAAAGTATCCTGAATTTCAAGGAAGCCGGTCTTGAAGTGGGGACATGTGTCGAACCGGTTGGGCCCGAACATACAAATGAGGAGTTGGCCGAGATGATAGAATTCACGGCCTCTTTCGATCCCGCTTACAGCGGAGTAGCCAGAAGGATTCCCATACCAGGTACGGTTATGGCCAAAGGAGGAATGATCAGTGAACTTCGTATGGCTCAGATCGTCGCGGTAACCAGGTTGGGAATGCCGCAATCGGTCATGGGAAATTGTACGCATGAACCCTGCACTCTGGGAGCTATCGGCGGGGCTAATCTTTTTTGGGCGGAAGTCGGAGCCAATCCAAGAGATACAGAACAAAATACAGAACATGGCAGGGGAGAGACGGTCAGTAGCTGTCATGCTATTTTCAAAGAAAGCGGCTGGGATGTCGACAATGGTCCGTCACGTTATTACAGGAGTAGCTGAACTGGACGTTGAGCGAGATGATGGAGATTCTCTTCCTCATAACTCTTTTTCCCTATTTTCATATTTTTCGCCCGGTCTACCTTGCAGGAACATGCCGATAAGTGCTGAGAGAGCGCCAATTGCAAAGAAAATAAGTGAGAGGGCTACGCCGGCATTCGTGTCGAGTCCGAGAGGCTGCAGCAGGTAGAAGAAGGTTATTTCCCTTGCTCCGGCACCGCCTACGGTAATCGGCAGAACTACGGCAACCGTTGAAACAAGGAAAACTGCAAGGTAGTCGATATGGTTAGACGGCACGGAAAGCGCCAGAAGAATGAACCAGGCCGAAAGCGCTTGAGCAGCCTGAATCAGTATGGATTCCCCTGCGGTAATCAAAAAGATACTGTTGAATTGCCTGTAAAGAAGTCTTGTAAGCAACCACGATAACGGGTAGGAAAGTGCGATGACAGCGTAGGTTGCAGGAACATACTCACCATAAAGATTTGCGAAGCCACTCGGTATGAGAAATACTGCTGTCAGAAATGCCAGCGCGACGACTCCGGCAACCCGGTCCCAGAACACCGCGTTGAAAACATTGACCATTTTGATGCTGTGGTTCTTTTGCAGGATGTAAATCTTGTAGCCGTCACCCCCTATGCCGCCAGGAAGAAACATGTTGTAAAACATCCCAAGATAGTAAAGCTGAAGATTATAGAGCTCCCTGAGTTGCAGACCGATTGCCCTGAAAAATCTGTTCAATCTCAGTGCGTTGAGAATTTTCGAGATGTTGAATACCACGAAAGCAAGCATCAGATAAAGCGGGTTGGCCGTACTGATGATTTCCAGAAGCTTTTCCGTATCGGTTTTTATCAGGACTATGGACAGCGCGATACACGATATGAGGAGTTGAATGATTGTCCTGACAAGTTTTTTCTTACTGATGCTCTTTTTTATCAACTATTTCTCTTATGATATAGGGTTTCTTGTTCTGGGATTCATAGTAGGTTCTCATAATAAACTCTGCAATGAAACCCGTTGTGATCAACTGGAGGCCGGTGAATGTCAGAATCACGCCGAGCATCAAGAGTGGGCGTCCTCCTATCTCTTGCCCAATGAGCTTGACGACGAGAAGGTAGAGGTTGATCGCGATGCCCAGAAAAAGAGCGAGAAAGCCCAATGTTCCGAATAGGTGCATCGGTTTTTGGCCGAATTTCTGGAAGAAGACCATGAAAAGAAGGTCGCTCAATACCTTGAAAGTTCTACCGATGCCGTATTTGGAAATACCGTACTGCCTTGCGTGGTGTTTGACATCCATTTCGGCCATGCGTGCGCCGTAAAGCTGAACGAGCACAGGAATGAAGCGGTGAAGCTCTCCATAGAGCCCGAGGTTTTTGGCCACCTCTTTTTTGAAGACTTTCAGGGTACAGCCGTAATCCCTGATATGCACGTCCGTCATGGTCCTGATAAGGGTATTGGCGATTCTACTCGGGATTTTTCGGAGAAACATACCGTCTTTTCGACCTGCTCTTCTGCCTGCTATGACGTCGAGATCGTTATCTTCAAGATAGGAGATCATGGCCGGTATATCGGTCGGATCGTTCTGCAGGTCGCCGTCCATAGTCGCTATCAATTCGCCTCCGGCGTGGTCGATGCCTGCAGCGAGGGCCGTTGTCTGCCCGTAATTTTTATTGAAAATCAAAATTTTCGTGTTCTTTGGAGCGAATTTTTTTACCGTCGATACGGTTGCGTCTGTCGAGCCGTCATCGACAATGATGATTTCGTGTTCGATACCGGACAATGCTGATTCGAGTGCTTCAAAAAGCGATTCGATACTTTCTTCCTCGTTCATCAACGGTATGACAACCGAAAGTTTCATAAAGCAGGGTTTATTGAGCCGCCTCAAGTGGCGGAATCGGGAAGTTTTGCTAAAACAATGCCGTTTTTTTCATAAATGACGATAGGGTTTTGGAGCTTTTGGAGGTATTTGACATTCGTAAGGACAATTTCCCCAGGCTCCGGTCTCCGTCTTTCGGTCAAGGTTTCGGAATATACTAAAAAAGAAGGGTTATTGATTTTCCACATAACGATTTTATAACCGCTTTCTTTTGCGATATATGCGGCTTCTTTTACCGGTTCCTGCAGGAGTCTCGCAGCAAGAGGCATGATGTGGAAATTGATTGTAAGGCAGAAAACAATCCCCCCCGCAATAAAACGGTTCCGGACAGATATACCGGGGAGAAATGAGCATCCGATGACTGCAGCGGCTGCGACTGAGAGCAGTAACAGGTGTCCAGACTGTTTCATGAGCACGGTTGCGCTCTCGAGAAGAGCGGAAATATAGAGGTCATCGGTATGTATATGAGAAATAAGCAAGGGTACACATGCGAGCAGGAGAAGGATGGTTGCTGGCCACAGGTTGATCAGGAAGGCCCGGCGGATTGAATGCAACCCCTGAGCCATAAGAATGAACAGAGGGGTATAGCCGTAAATGATGTAGTGGGGCAGTTTTGTTCCCGAAAAGGAGAAAAAGATAAAAACAAAACTGAACCATGTCAGCAGATAGCTGTTGAGGGGATCGGCTGTCAGGGACCGTATTTTTCGGAAAACCGGCCCGAGCAACCCCGTAGCAGGTGAAATGCCGAGAAAAAGGACAGGGATGTAATACCAGAGTGAGCCACCATGTTGTTCCATCGGGCTGCTGAATCTGCCGATGTTGTGCTTGAAAAAGAAGCCTTCAATGAACGCCATTCCCTGGTCCAGGTATTCAAGAGTGTACCATGGTAAAACGATAATAGTGAAGAGGAGTATTCCTGCAGGGTTGAAAACTGCTTTCAACCATGTTCGAAGGTCTCGCTGGAACAGAAAAAAAATAAAGGAAACAGCTGTCGGTATCAGTATTGCAACCGGTCCTTTCGTCATGAAGCCGATACCTATAGCCGCAAAGGTAAGCAGAATATATCCCTGTTTCCGTTCCTTGTAGTAAAGAAAAATGGAAAACATACCAAGGGCTAGAACAGCGTTGAGCAGTGCGTCGGCAATTGCTGCTTTACCGATAATGGTCACTTGAAGGGAAAGTGCCATGGTAGCGGTAGCGGCGAAGGCTGTGGATCTGTCAAACGTTCTGCGGGTGAAAAGATATATGGCGCTTCCCCAGGCGGTGGAGGCGATCGCTGAAGGCAGACGGAAAGCGAATTCACTGAGCCCGAACAGTTTGACGCTCAGTGCCTGCAGCCAGTAGATCAGAATCGGTTTGTCGAAACGTGGCTCTCCATAGAGATAGGTCGTAAGGTAATTACCGCTTGCCAGCATTTCACGGGTTGCTTCGCTGAACGCTCCTTCATCGACGTCAAAAAGGGGTGCTGAACCCAGCCCTGCAAAAAAACTCACTATGAAAAGAGCTGCCAGTAGAAGAACGTCCCATCGGGAAGAATGTTCAGAATGGTTTGTCATACATGGTTTTCCGGAAATATTTGTTGTAAAGCAGGATGGTTGTGGCCAGACCGAGGATTGAGCCGGCAATGACATCACTGAGCCAGTGTTGGGCAAGAATGATTCTGCTCGCCGCAACAATACCCCCTACGATATAGAAAAATATTTTGTAGCGTGGGAAAATCAGAGCCATCGCAGAGGCTGCTCCCAGCGCTGTGGCTGAATGTCCGGAAGGAAATGATTGCCAGGCATACTCGATGTGAAAAAAATCAAATCCATAGATTTGATGGTGATCAAAAAGCCGTGGCCGTGCTCTGCCGAGAAGGCTTTTAAGAGTATAGGCAATGATTCCCGACAATGCAACGGAACTCAGGAGCAGCAGGCCGCCACCCGCATTGAGCGGATCTTTTTTTCTGTAGAACAGCCATAAGAGTAATCCCCCGGCAAGGTACCATTGAGATTCACCAAGCCGTGTGATCTGCTTGAAGATCTGGTACAGCATGCTTTCCCGGAGATCGAGAAAAAAATCGGTAACAGGACGGTCAAGCCAGATATAGCTTGCAGTACAAACGAGGATCAGGGTAACAAGACCTGTGATTGCCGAGACGGTTTTTGACATGAACAAATTAAGTAAAAAGTCGGGTATTCTACCAATACGGTAGGATAACTGCGAGGGTTTTCTTCAACGATGTGCCGAATTGTCAGAAGTTTTCTCTCGTACGGGACACGACGCTATGACAAGACACGATACCTCCGTTTTTTGAGAGTAGTATAAGGATAAGCATAACTCGTTGCAAGCGGGGAGTTAAGCGTTTACTCGTTCGAGTGGAGGTGTGTTCTTCTCATGTCGAGAGGCAGGTTTCGGGTTGAAGTGCAGGGCGAACAGAGAACAGAGACTGGCGTTTAGGGGGTATGAGGATTTCGATCCCGGCTTGTCGGGACCAACGAAGTAATCGAGGTGCAGGAAACAGAGAGGAGCCTCTATGAGTCGGTCAGGAGTTCAGAAGGGGTCTGCCGGTGCTGCAGTGACCACATTGAAGCGTAGAGACCGTTTTTTTTCAAAAGCTCATGATGAGCACCCTGCTCGACGATACAGCCTTTTTCAAGAACAACTATCTTGTCGAACTGTGCCATGTTGCGCAGGCGATGAGTGATAACGAGCAGAGTCTTTGCGGGTTGTTTGTTGCATAGTCCCAGAATGCTCTGTATCACACTTTTTTCAGTGACCGTATCGAGATTTGCCGTTGCTTCATCAAGAACGATAATCGGTGCATCCTCTAAAAGCATTCTTGCAATTGCCATTCTTTGTCTTTCTCCACCGCTCAGTTTCATGCCGTGTTGCCCTACCCATTGATCAAGCTTGGTTGTAAACGATGAGAGCCCGGCGTATGTCAGTGAATTTTTCAGTTCTTTGTCATCTGCATCCGGTTTTGCCAGAAGCAAGTTTTCCCTGATAGAGGTGCTGAAAAGATAGGTTTTCTGGCTGACGATACCGATGTTTTTGCGGATTGTTTCCGCATCGAGGTTCCGTATGCTTCTATTGCCTATAAAGACGTTTCCCTGTGACGGTTTCCAAAAACCCAACAGTAAGCCGGTTATGGTCGATTTTCCCGCTCCACTTGGTCCGATAATAGCGACTTTTTCTCCTGCTTCGATCTGTAACGACAGAGATGAGAGCGCAGGGGAGAATGTTTGTGGATAGGTGAAAGATATGTTTTCGAATTTGATGGAACAGTTGGCCGGAAAGGGCTCTTGGTGAAGAGGGGATGGAACAGCAGGTTTCGTGTCTACAATTTCAAAAAGTCTTTTTCCGGCTGCAGCACTGGTTTCGAGATGGTGAGTGGCATCCGGCAAGGGGAGAAACGCTTCGAAAGACGCCATGACAGCGATAATGATGACAGCAGTATAAATTCCATCGATGGTGCCGTTGGATACCTGTGGCGTCAGGGTCCATAAAAGGGCAAGAACGGCACTGTTCATCAGGAGCCCGATCAGCGGTTCATGCAATCGTTGAATGAGTGCCTGCTTTCTTTGCAGCTTCAGTTCATCTGTTTTCAGTCGATACAGTTTTTCCATATGATCATCGAGCCGGTTGAAAAGCATCAGGTCGCTAAGGCCCTGCACAAAGTCGATAGTCGTACTCTGCAGTTCTGCCTGGATTCCGGCTATCTTTGTTGCCGTTCCCCGGTTGATGTGCCCGGTAAAAAGCGGAATACCTACTGCTGCAAACGCATGAAAACAAAGTAGTGTAATGGAAAACATCGGAGAAAAGCTCCCCAAAAGAAACCAGAGCAGGGCCGAGATCATGATTGCTGTCAACGGGGGGGCGATGACACGTGAATAGAGGTTTTCGAGTGAATCAATGTCTTTTGTTATTCTTTGCAGAAGATCCCCGCTTTTGTATTGAAGAAGTCTTGCCGGGGCGAGAGGTTCGAGGGATTCATAAAACCAGACCCGTAATCCCGAGAGGATTTTGAAGGTTGTGCTATGAGAAACAAGTCTTTCTATATAACGGAGAACACCTCGTGCCAGACCGAAGAGTCTGACTCCGGCAATACCGAGCTGGAGTTCGTGAAATGGCGGTTGCAATGCAGCTTTGGCGATTATATACGCTGAAGACATAAGCAAGCCTATACCGCTTCCGATTGTGGCGAAACCCAGAGTGGCGGCAAGAATCATCCACCAGTGATATGTCCGAATGATACCAAGAAGCCTCAACAGTTCTTTCATGATGTTGAATCCTCCTCGAAAACCAGTAAGGCGCTTTTGTAAAAACCTTCTTCTTGCAAAAGGGAAGAATGTGTTCCGGATTGTATGATAGATCCTTTGTCGAACACAAGGATTTTGTCGGCGTTTTCAACCGTGCTCAAGCGGTGAGCGATCAGTATGGTTGTTTTGCCTTCGACAAGCTGGTTCATCGATGCAAGAAGCTGCCTTTCAAGGCCAGGGTCGGTGTGAGAAGTAGGTTCATCGAGAATGAGGATCGGTGCATTTTTCAGGAATGCACGTGCAAATGAGAGGCGTTGGGCTTCTCCTCCGCTTATTCCGGCTCCCTGTTCACCTACAGGCGTATCGAGTCCTTTGGGAAGAGAGCTGATAAAGGGGCCGAGGCAACTGTACTCGATCGCTTGCATCAGCTCTTGTTCAGAAGCATCCTTGTTTGCAAGAAGCAGGTTTTCACGCAGACTTGTATTGAAAATATACGGGTGCTGTGGTACCCACGATATCATTTTTTGCCATTCATTACGACCGATCTTTTGCAGATCGGTCGTTCCGAGCGTGATGTTCCCCTTTTGGGGATCGATGAAGCGCAGGAGTATATTGATGAATGTGGTTTTACCCGCTCCACTAGGGCCGGTCACTGCCGTGACGCCGTCAGGAGCTATCCTGCAGCTGACATTTTTCAATGTGTACGAACTGTCTCCGGTATAAGAAAAAAAGACTTTTTCGAAAATAATCGGCTCCTTCGATATGGCCGGTAAAGATGAGGGAGTGGCTACTGATGTTTTCTGAAAACCTTTTTTTTCGAGCACGTTGAAAATATCTTTTGCAGCACTCGTTCCTTCCATTCCTGCATGAAATTTTGTGCCGAGCTGACGAAGTGGGAGATAGAAGTCAGGGGTCAGTAGAAGAATAAAAAAAGCGGGCTTGAAGGCTATCGATCCTGTGAGGAGCCGCAAACCGATTTCTACAGCAATGATTGCCGTACTGATGGTGCTTACAAGTTCGAGGGCTAAAGAGGAGAGAAACGCGACTTTCAGGACCTTCATAGTGGAATGACGGAAAGATTCGCTTATTTCGGATATGGAGCGGACTCTTTCTTTGCTTCTTCCAAACAGTTTCAGCGTTGTCAGTCCCTGGAGTACATCCAGGAAATTACCGCTCATTCTCGAGAGGGTCTGCCACTGTTTTTCAGTTGCTATCTGTGCGGCTTTTCCTATGAGTACCATAAAGACCGGAATGAGAGGTGCTGTCACAAGTAAGATGAGCGCTGTCAGCATATCTGCAGGAAATACCGCGAATACGATGAAAAGAGGTACAAGGATGGAGAGTGCTATCTGAGGAATGTACTGGCTGAAATACGGATCAAGAGCCTCTACACCTTTGAGGAGTTTCGTGCTGAGTTGTCCACTCCCGATCGATTCCGTGTATGGAGGCCCAAGGTCGGAGATTTTGTGAAGCAGCTGTTGATGAAGCAGCTTTTTTATTTTCAGGGTTCCTCGGTTTGCTTCGCTCTGGCTGGCCCAGTTTATAACGGTTCGACAAATGCTTACGATTCCAAAAAGCCCGAGTAAGCCAACAATATGAACAAGCTCGACGTTTTCCAGAAAAACGGCACTGATAACACTGCTCAGGAGGGCTGCCTGGCCGATCAAGAGAGCACCTCCAAGAGCACCGAGTACTACCGATGCGATAAAGGGGAGCGGATATTGCTTTACCAGCAGAAGAAGCCGTCTGTCAAGATTCATGATGATGTCTCGTTTTGCTTCGACTAATGGTAAGCAATTAATTTGGAGTGTACAACGGGAGCCGGAATGGTAGGCCGAAGAGCACAGAAGGTTTCCGGTTGAAAGTCAACCGCATGCTTCGCTTCTGACACTTTTGTCAATACTCGAGTTCCGAATCGGTCCCGAGCCTTTTACGAAAAATCCAGTATGTCCATGCTTGATAGATCAGCACGATTGGGACGAATATCAGTGCGACGATGCTCATAATGCTCAACGTATATGCAGATGAAGAAGCATTGTAAATAGTCAGGGTCCATTCCGGGTCAAGGCTCGATACCATGACTCTCGGGAAGAGGCCGAGAAAGATGGTAATGGTTGAAAAGGCTATTGCAGCGCCGGTCATGGCGAATGCCCAGCCGCTTGCATTGTTTTGCAGAAGAACAATGACCGAGGCAAGTGCAACGACACTGAAAACCGGTACAATGCCGGGGTTGATTCCGAGTCGTGCGAACAGATCGGTTTCTAGAAACGTATAGACGGTAAAGGCAAACGACAACAGTGTGGCAGGTGCCCAGCATTTTTTTGCGAAACTCATCGCCCTTTCATGTAATGCGTCTTTTGTTTTCAAGGTGAGAAACACCGAGCCATGAAGAGTGAAAATGCTGAAGGAAGCTATACCGCATATGAGAGCGTATGGGTTGAGAAGATCGAGAAATCCTCCAACATAATTCATGTTCCGGTCTATTGGAACTCCCCTGATGATATTGGCAAGAGCTATTCCCCACAACAGGGCCGGGACGGCGCTACCGAAAAAAATCCCCCAGTCCCACAGGTTTCGCCATGTGGGATTATCGCTTTTACTGCGGAATTCGAAGGCTACTCCCCTGATGATGAGTGCGACAAGCATCAGTATCAAAGCGAGATAGAAGCCACTGAAAAGGGTTGCATACCAATGTGGAAACGCGGCAAACATTGCTCCTCCCGCAGTAATCAACCAGACTTCGTTTCCATCCCAAAAAGGGCCAATGGTATTGATGACTGTACGACGGTCGCGATCATCTTTGCCGAGAAAGGGGAGCAGGATACCTACGCCGTAGTCGAATCCTTCCAGAAAGAAGAATCCGGTGAAAAGTACTGCAACGAGAACAAACCAGATCGTTTGTAAGGTTTCGAGATCCATCATATTCTCCCTTCGGTTGTTTCCAGAGACGGAAGTCCGGCCACTGCAGATTTTTTAATCAAATAAATGTCGGCAAGAGTCAGGGCGCTGTAAATCAATACAAAAACAATCATCGAAAACATGACTTCGCTACTACTGACAACAGAGGCCGGAGTGACGGCGTCTTCGGTTCTCAGTAATCCGAAAACAATCCACGGCTGACGTCCTATTTCAGCTAGAATCCACCCGGTGGAGTTTGCAAGGTAGGGAAACAGAAAAGACCAAAGCAGCAACTTTTCTACCCATCGAGGAAACGCATAGTTATTTCTGATCACATACAGTAGTGTCAGAGACGCTATGATGAGCATCAATGTTCCTGCTCCCACCATCAGGCGGAAGCTCCAGTATGATATGGCTATGGGAGGGATGTAGTTCCCCGGTCCATAGGTGATTTCGTATTCAGCCTGCAAATCCTTGATCCCTTTGACTTCGCCTTCGAACGAGTTGAAAGCCAGGAATGAAAGCAGGCCTGGGATTCTTATGGAAAATACGTCCCTGAGCTCCTCTTCGTTTCCGATTGTAAAAAGCGAGAAACTGGCGGGGTTTTCAGTTTCCCAGAGAGCTTCGGCGGCAGCGACCTTCATTGGTTGTGTCCTGAGCAGATCTTGCATCTGGGTGTGCCCGGCTAGTGTGACAAGTATGGTACCGACAAAAGCATAAACCGCTCCGTATCTGAGTGATTTTTTAAAAGGCTCGTTGTTCCCCTTGTTTCTTGCAAGATGGAAGGTGCTTATGGCGATAACAAGAAATGCTCCGGTTGTAATTCCCCCGGCAATGACATGTGGAAACTGAACCCAGACGTGCGGGTTGAAAAGAAGAGCCCAGAAATCGGTCATTTCTGCCCTTGAACCGTCTTCAGTCAAGCGATATCCGACGGGAGACTGCATGAACGAGTTCGCGACAAGAATCCATAAAGCAGACAGGTTCGATGCAATCGCTACGATCCAGATGGTTGTGGCATGAAGTTTTTTGGAGAGTCTGTCCCATCCGAATACCCATATGCCGAGAAAGGTTGATTCGAGGAAAAAAGCCAGCAAGGCTTCGATGGCCAGAGGGACTCCGAAAATGTCTCCTACGAATCGGGAATATTCCGACCAGTTGAGTCCGAACTGGAACTCCATAACAATTCCGGTAACGACTCCGACTGCGAAATTTATCAGAAAAATATTACCCCAGAATTTAGTCAGTCGTTTATACATTTCGTTGCCGGTTTTCACATAGGCAGTTTCCATAATGGCAACGAATATCGAAAGACCAAGGGTCAGCGGGACAAAGAAGAAATGGAATACTGAAGTCAGAGCAAACTGCAGCCGGGCCAGAAACAGTGCTTCCATGAGAGTGCTTCTTTATGAAATGTTACAGAAAATGCGCGCAAGGTTCCAATGCACAAGAAAAATATGAATTTAACCGGATTTTTTTTGCACCGTTTCTCTGATCACTTTTTTAAGGGTTTCTATATTTTCGAGAAGTGTCGGAAGAAGTGCCTCTTGCTCTGTCCGGTCTTGCGTTTTTCCGGATTTTTCCATTGCATAAGCGCTTTCATACAGGGCAGGTGCACTGATGTTGCCTGATTCGCCTTTGATCATGTGCCCAATCTGCCTGATTGTTTCATGGTCACCCGATTCAACGGCTTGCCGGAGCTTTTCGGCGTGTTCTCCGATTAGCTCGGTAAATTCTTCCAGGATACTCATGGCGAGTTCTTTATCTCCCATGACGCGATCGAGAAAATCGTTGTAATTGAAAACCTGCAATGAATGACCGGATGACTCGCTGTGTTGAGATTCCTGTTCTCCGGTTTTGTCTTTCTTTAACCAGTGTTTCATCTCTTAATTGAATGTTCTGGGTGCAAAGCCTGCTTCTGTGTGCGACAACCCTTCTACGGGGAAGGCTCTTTCCGAACGTCTCATGATCATTATTGCAAGAAAATTAAAAGTGTAGGGGGCTGTGGGATACAACATAACGCTTGATTTCCTCAGTACAGAAGGTTTTCAGCTGTAAGAAAAAGTATAACGAACAATTTTGGAATAACAAAGGGGAGCTCGCTCCCCTTTGTTAGATTGTTTAAAAGAAGGTTTAGGCTATGAGCTTTTGCAGATCCTCGACGTAATTGCCAACCACAGCTTTTTTATCTGTGACGATGCCACGGATGTACTGGTTGGGGGTTACATCGAATGCATAGTTCAGCACAGGTGTGGAAGGTGTTGCAACCTGGGTTCCGAAAATTGTTCTGAGTTCATCGGCACTGCGTTCCTCGATTGGAATGTGTGAACCGTCTTCGATGGTTATGTCGATAGTTGATACCGGTGCGGCAATGTAGTATGGAATGTTATGAGCCGCCGCGCTGACAGCATGGGCGAATGTCCCTATTTTATTGGCCGTATCACCGTTTGCCGCAATTCTGTCGGCTCCAACGATACCGAAATCAATCATACCTTTCTGCATGAGAAACGCTGAGGATGAATCCGAGATCGACAGGAACGGGATGTCTTCCTTTTCGAGTTCCCATGCGGTCAGGCGAAGTCCCTGGAGCAAAGGCCGGCTTTCTGCCGTGATTACTTTTTCAATCAGACCTTCTTTCCATGCCTGCTTGATGACTCCCAGAGCTGTCCCTGAGCCACCTGTGGCGAGTGTGCCTGTGTTGCAGTGTGTCAGGACGTTGAGTTTTCTGGTGTTGAGTGTTTCTGCAAGATCCTGTCGAATGAGTTCCACACCGTATCGAGCCATGGAATCGCAATTGGCGATCTCGTCAGTATGTATTTTTCTTGCAGCAACAAGCATTTTCGCAAACAACTCTTCAAGGGTGTCCGAAGTGAAGCTGGTGTCATAAACAGCTTTCATACATGCAGTTGCGAAAAAAAGATTCACAGCGGTTGGCCTCGACGCCTCGACGTCTTGAATGAGTTTTTCGAAGTAAACCGGAAATTCTTCCTTCGTTCCCTGATAACTGTTCAGGCCAAGCACCACGGTATAGCCTGCGACTATGCCGATGAGGGGGGCGCCTCGTACAGCGAGAGTTTTTATGGCTTCAATAGCGTCAAGATGGCTTTTTGTTCTGATATACTCTTCTTTCAATGGCAGAAATCGCTGGTCGAGGTAGCCGAGAGTATTGTTTTCGAAAGAAACTGCGTCGATCATTGTTATTGCGTATTTATAGGTTAAAGTCGTTCGACAACGTTCTTGAAAATGGTTGTCATTTTCGGTTCCGCTTCATTTGATACTTCAATGATTTCCTCGATGCTGACCGGTTGGAGGCTGTCGGGAAAACATTCATCGGTAATGATCGACATACCGAAAACCTCGGTTCCCTGGTGAACGGCGGCGATGACTTCCGGTACGGTTGACATGCCAACAACATCCGCACCTATGGTTCTGAGCATGCGATATTCTGCACGGGTTTCGAGACAAGGACCTGAAAGAGCGACATAAACTCCTCGCTGAACCTTGATCTTGTTTTCAAGGGCGATCTGCTCTGCCAGATCGAGAATTTTAGGAGAGTATGGAGCGCACATATCGGGGAATCTCGGCCCGATTTCCTGATCGTTCGGTCCGATAAGAGGATTTGTTCCCAAAAGGTTGATATGATCATCGATGAGCATGATATCGCCTTTGTTGAATGCTGGGTTGAGACCGCCGCAGGCGTTGGTGATGCCGAGGGTTTTGACACCGAGATGTTTCATGACTCTGATGGGGAACACGATCTGGTGCATCGAGTAGCCTTCGTAAAAGTGGAAACGACCCTGCATGGCGACTACCTTTTTTCCGGCAAGTGTTCCAAAGATAAGTTTGCCATGATGGGTTTCAACTGTCGATATAGGGAAATAAGGGATATCTCCGTAATCAAGCGACAGTTCTACATCTATTTCTTTGGCCAGTGCGCCGAGACCGGTTCCCAAAACAATTCCGACAGGATATTCTTCACTGGTTTTCGAACGGATAAACGAAACAGCTTCCTGGATTTTGGCACGTTGTTCGATCATGATAGATAGTTTGGTTTTATGGTAAAATGTTGGTGAAAAAAGGTTATTGATATTGTTTTATGAAATCGCCGAGGTCACTGTATACTTTTTTCAGCGTTGAAACATCGGGCAAAAAAACAACCCTGAAAAATCCCTGTAAAGGGTCGGTTCCGAACCCGGAGCCATGCACGAAGAGGATTTGTTTTTCCTGTAGAAGCTTCAGTACGAATTCTTCATCGGAACGGAACGGAAGCATATCGAGATCGACTTTTCCCATAACGTAAAACGCTCCTTTTGGATTGTTGCAGCTGATACCAGAGATTGCATTCAGCATATCGACTGTAACATCCCGTTGAGCGTACAAACGTCTCATAACGCATTCAATATAGTCCTTTCTCAGTTTCATGGCGGCTTTTATGGCATATTGCGGAGACATCGGGGCACAGAGTCTTGCGTCTGCGAGTTTGATAAACGCGAAATGCACATCCGGAATAAGATGGCTGTTTGTAATTGCGAGCCATCCGATTCGCCATCCCGGCGCCATATAGTTTTTTGAAAGGCTGTCGATAGTGATTACCGCGACATCGCTCTCTGCCATCGAAGCAAGAGGAATGTGTTTTTCTTCATAGACAAGCTTGTGGTAGACTTCATCGGTAATGATAAGCAGGCGGTGTTTGCGGGCTATCGCGACCAACTTCCCGATCAGTTCAGGAGGATACAGTTCACCTGTCGGATTGTTTGGATTGATAACGACGAGAATCTTGGTCCGAGGGGTTATCTTGCTTTCAATTTCCTCCGGATCAGGGTGCCAGTTGTTCGCCGGATCGAGTTTATATTGAATTTCCCTGGCGTTCAGTTTGGCGATTATCGCGTTGTAAAGTGGATAACCGGGAGAAGGGCAAAGCACTTCGTCTCCAGGATTCAACATCGCAGTGCAGACAAGATCTGCAGCCTCTGATGCGCCGAAGGTTATGATGATGTTTTCAGGAGAGGTAGGAATGCCTCTTGAAAGAGCATCTTCAGCAATCGCTTCAACCGCATCCTTTTTTCCGCAAGAAGGTGAATAGCCGTTATGTCCCTGCCTCAGAGCCAGTACCGTCGATTCTATGAGTTCTTCGGGTGGCTGAAAACCATACAGTATCGGGTCGCCTATATTCAGGTAGGTAACTGTTTTCCCTTGCTCTTCCTGGTCCCTGGCTTTACTGACAATGTTACGGATCGCATAATGATAATTCTGGACACGCTGCGCTGGAATAAAGACAGGTGAATTTGAATAAGGCATATGGTAACAGAACCCAGACGTTTAAGAACTTCCGTTCGAAAGCAAAGATCTTGCAAAATAATCAATCTTACAATATAAAATCCTGAATCGATCGATTCAAATCGTGCCTGATAATAAGTGATCGTTACAGTGCAGGATTCACATGCGGGAAACAGTACCGTCCCGCAAAACGGATGCTTTGATCCAGCAGGGATCAATTCAACAATTTTTTATCGTTGCCGTGAACCGAAAATAGCGGTGCCAATGCGGATCATGGTTGCCCCTTCCTCTATGGCGATGTCATAATCCTGACTCATACCCATGGAGAGTTCTGTGAGCAGGTCCGGCTCAGGAGAGGTTCTCCTGAGCTGTTCAAGCAGATCTGCCAACATGCGGAATTCGTGTCGGGCTTTTTTTCTGTCAGGAGAGGCTATGGTCATGAGTCCTCTCAAACGAATGTTCGGAAGATTGAAAAAGTGAGCCGCCTCGGGAAGAAGTTCAGCAGGAGGCAAACCAAACTTGGAAACTTCTCCGGAAGTATTTATCTCGACGAGATAATCGACAATGACGTTTTTTCGCGTTGCCCGTTTTGAAAGTTCTTCGGCTGTCCCAAGTCTGTCGATGCTATGAACCAGAGATACTTTTCCGACAATTTCTTTAACCTTGTTAGACTGAAGGTGTCCTATAAAGTGCCAGTGTAACGGTAATTCCGAAAGCTGATCGGAGCTTTCTTTTGCAATGAATTCCTGGACATAACTCTCGCCGATATCCAACTGTCCTGCATCGTAGGCTTCTTTTATGAGGGCTGCCGGCTTGGTTTTCGAGACAGCGATCAAACGGATTGCCGAAGGATTACGCCCGGATTTCTTACAAGCAGATCGGATTTCTTCATGTATCTGTTCGAGATTATGCGCTATGTTGTTCAATGTATTCTCGATTATGCAGGATCATTGATTATCTCAATGGTCTCGATGGTTACAGGATCCAGAGGATTGTCGTTGAAATCTTTTTCAACAACTGCGATGTTGTCAACAACATCGATCCCCTCGACTACAGTGCCGAATACAGTATATTCCCCATCAAGAAAAGCATTGTCAGCCTGATTGATATAAAACTGACTGCCGGAAGACGCTTTTTGCGGGTTGTTGTCTCTTGCTGCAGCAAGGGTTCCCTTGACATTCGGGTGTTTGATTTCTGCCGGGATGCGGTAGTCAGGGCCGCCAGTGCCATGCAGCATACGGTTGTCATCGTTTCGTGACAAAGGGTCACCGGTTTGGATCATGAAACCTTCAATAACGCGATGAAAGCGAATACCGTCATAGTAGTTTTCACTGACGAGTTTTTCAAAGTTTTGTTTATGCTGAGGGGTATCATCGAACAATGATACGGTGATATCGCCGAAGTTGGTTTTAATCTTGTACTTGGTCCTCATTGTGACTGCTGTTAGTGTGGAGTTGTCGAAGAGAAAAAATAGAGATTTCTTTTGCTCTATAGATCTACGTTTCCGGTTTTTCCGGCAATTGCCAGCAGGGACTCCTGTACTTTTGCCGTTGCGGTGAAACCGGGATATTTTCTGATGATCCGTTTATAGAGATCGACAGCCATGTCTCTGTTGTTCAGCAAAAGATAGGTGTCTGCCGCATCTGAAAGGTACGATGCTTTCAATGCATGGTTTAGAGCTGTTTCCGATGCTTTTTCAAATGCTGCAGCTGCTTCGGAATAAGCCTTTTTATGAAGAAGGCTGGCGGCTTCACCTGCTTTCGCGGAAGCTGCCAGGTCACGGTTTTTCCCTGTATAGGTCCGATAGTATGTCATGGCGGAATCTGCCTCCTGTAGAGCCAGAAAGCTGTCTCCGATCAGCACTTTTGCATGGTTTCCACTCGGCGTCGATCCGTATTCCCGGATGATTTTCCGCAGACCGGTCATGGTGCTGTCTCCGTCAACGGCTTGCTGCCAGTTTCCGTTATCGACATGTGACTCGACTTGTGAAAGTAGGCGATAGGCGGCAATTTCGTCTGAATTGCGTTGTTGCTGATAGAAAAAAAGGCCCCCGGCAATCACGATGACACCCAGAGTCGCCCCGATTATCAGGTTTTTATTGAAGATAAAAAATTCAAGTAGACGATCAGCCTTTTCGGCATGGTCGTCGGTTTCAATTGGCGGTATCTGTCCTTCCGGTCTTTGCTCTGACTGTACCATATCACGTGTCGTTGTTTTAACCTGCTAAACGATAAGTCCCGGTCACCAACCTAAGCAAGTCTTTGCGTATTTCAAAGTTTCATCTGTCTCTTTTTTCCTCAAATTTCTTTGTTGCTGTGGGTATGGCGAACAGGTTCATTGCTGTGCGTTTTATTGTTTCAGCCGTTGTTTCGAGAGGAAGCTCTTTGATCTCTGCAATCATTTTTGTTACGAGCCCAACATAAGAAGGTTCGTTGCGTTTTCCCCTGAAAGGAACGGGCGAAAGCCATGGGGCATCTGTCTCTGTTAGAAGGTCTCCTGTATCAAGAGCCTTTACGACGGTGGGAAGCGTCGATTTTTTATAGGTAAGGGTGCCGGGGATGGATATCTTGAATCCAAGCCCGATGCATTCACGGGCAATTTCGGTATTGCCTGAAAAACAGTGCATGATGCCTCGGAGGTTCGAAGCTTTTTCCTCCCCGAGTATGTTCAGGGTATCTTGCCAGGCATCTCTGCTATGAATTACAACAGGTAAATCAAGCATTTTCGCCATCCTGAGCATTGTACGGAATGCGGCTTTTTGCTGTTCAGGGTCGTATTCATCATAGTGATAATCAAGGCCTATTTCACCAATGCCTACTACCTTCGGTGAAGCGGCAAGCGTTTCGAGTTCACTGAACGTTGTTTCGGTTACGATGCCGGTGATATCGTGCGGATGCAGTCCAACCGTCGAGTAGATGAAACTGTTACGGGCAGCCAGTTCGATCGAGCGTTGACTTGTCACGGCATCGGTGCCGGGATCTATAAGCAAGGATACTTGTTGTTCCTTCAACCTTTTAATGACCGCATCCCGATCGTTGTCGAAATCGGGAAAGGACAGGTGGCAGTGGACATCTACGAACATGGTTCATTCATTGGTTGAAAATACGGTTGTACAGAAACAAAAGAAGACAGGCTCCGATGGTAATTGCGGAGTCGGCGATGTTGAAAACAGGCCATAGTGATACCCAGGATCCGAAGAGATATCCTTGATAAATATCCACATGAATGAAGTCGACTACTCTGCCTACTGTCGCACGATCGATAAGGTTGCCTATACCGCCACCTAGAATAAGTCCGAAAGTCACAAAAAAAGAGGGTTTGCGATTTTTCGACAAAACGACATAAACGAGCAATGCCGCAAGGATAAGTGTGGTAATGGTGATAAGCACCGCCTGTGAACCAAGAGATACGCCGAACGCTATGCCTGAATTTTCCGTGTAGGTCAGCTTCAGCCAGTTGGCGATGAGTGTGATGCTGCCCTCGTTCTGCATCAGATAATCGACAGCAAGTTTTTTTGTGAACTGGTCGAGAGCGACAACCAGAATCGCAATCAAGAAAAACAATAACATGATTTGTGCAGGTAAGGTATTATCAAAAAGAATAGAGGATGGTATTCGAAATATGGTCGTAGGTATGACATGTTTTTCAAGAAAGCCGGCTATCTTCTGCGAGCATTTTCCGAAGACTCTCTTTAACCGAAGCTGCCGGCATTTGTTTGCCGGTCCAGATCTCGAACGACCGTGAAGCCTGGGCGACAAGCATCTCGATTCCGGGGATGGTCACTGCACCTGCATGAGAAGCCATTTGCAACAGCCGGGTGTCTATGGGATTGTAGACCATATCGAAAATAATCTGATTCTCGTGAATTGCTCCCGTACCATCAGGGATGATGCTGTTGTCATGTTCCGAGTTCAGCCCCTTCGTGCCGATTGGAGTCGCATTGATCAAAAGCTTACAGTGACCGATCGCCGGATAGTCATCGAATGGGTGGATTGAGAATGGTATCGGCGGAACCTTGTTCTGGAAATGATGACAAAGCGCCTTGCCTTTTTCCCTGTTTCTTGAAAACAGGCGGATGACCGAAGGATTGAAATTGCCGCTTAGTGCCTCAACAGCGGCCATGGCAGCGCCGCCATTACCGAAAATCCCTACAGGCTGTCCTATTATCATGGATTTGTATGGCTCGAGAGGTGTAGCGATTCCCGCAATATCCGTATTATACCCTACAAGATTTCCTTTGTCATTGACGATGGTATTGACTGCGCCTACTGTTCGTGCTTCGGGAGAGAGTTTGTCCATACAGGCAACAACATCTTGTTTGTACGGGATCGTGACATTGAAACCTGCTATACCGAGTACTTTCGCTCCTTCAAGTGCAGAGGGGATCTGTTCAGGTGACGGAATATTGAAAATCGTATAATGATAAGGCAGCTGCAGGATTTCCGCAGCTACATTATGAATAAACGGCGAATAGGAATAATCGACGTTTCTGCCGATCAGGCCAAGAATTTTTTTTGCGCTGTACATACAGTCAGGTACCGATGCTCAAATTATGCCAAGTATTTTGCGAATGGAGTCCTGATTGTACAGCTCAGGAAAAGTGCTTTTGAAAAGTTGTTTTTTCCCTGGATCGATGGTGAACGCTTTTGTCAATGCACTGATGGTACTTTTTTTATCACCAAGAGCGAAATAGGTTGCAGCTATTTCAAAATGTGCTTCAGCAGATTGAGGTTGAAGTTGCAATGATTTTTCAAGTGCATTTATGGATTCAGTATACAACGATGCTTCTCGAAGAACAAGGGCGTAATCAACCCATATTTGCGGTGATTCAGCTTCCAGCTCAAGGATTTTCTCATACGTTTGAATCGAAAAATCAAGCTGCTCCATATTATAATAGGTCTCGGCTTTCAGCAAAAGAAAATCGACCGATCCAGGAATATACTCGAGCGCATGATTGATGGATTGCAACGCCTTGTCGTAAGCTTTATCGGCCTCATAACAACAGGCGAGAGCAAACCATGCGTCGGCAAAATCCGGCTTCAGTTCTATACAGCGTGAGTAATGGGAGATAGCGCTGTCGTATTCTTCAAGTTCTTCGTAAGCGATTCCGAGGTTGTAGAGCGCATTGATGTCGTCGGGTTCGAACTCGATTGTTTTAAGGTAACTCTCAGCAGCTTCTTCTATTTTACCTGTTATCGCCAGCACGTTTGCCCGATTATACCATGCGGAACTGAAATCATCCGCGATGGCTATTGCCATATCGTAACAATCGAGAGCCTCGTCGTATTTTTTTAGTTTACTGAGGACAAGTCCCTTGTTATACCAGGCATTGACGTTATATGGGTCCTGATCGATGGTTTTCTGATAACAGACAGAGCTTTCCTCCATTTTTCCAAGGACATCCTTGCAGAAGGCCAGTTCATACCAGGCTTCGGAAAAATCAGGTTCAAGTTCAAGGCATTTTTCCAGGTATGTTTCTGACTCTGTGTAACGTTCCAGTTTTTGTAAAATCAAACCGCGGTAAAAATACAGCTCTTTTTCCAGAGACGAGTCGAAAAAAATTGAATCGAGTTTCTCGAGAGCTGCCTGGTAATCGGCAGTATTGAAATGTGCAAGAGCGAGGTTCAGCATCATTTCACTATCCGCTGGACTGAGCAGGGCAGCTTTGGCGAACGCTGTCTTTGCATCATCAAAAAAACCGTTTACCGTCAAACAGTTTCCTAAATGAAACCATGATTCGGCATTATAGGAAGCGATTTCGGCCAAATGACGGGCGACAGTCAGTGCGTCCTGATGTTTTCCCTCATCATTGAACTGATTGATTATCTCAATCAGTTGCTCACTATCGTATATGGATGATAAATCGAGATCGTCAAGTTGAACTTTTCCGAAAGAACCATTCGTGTCGTAATTGCCGCCTTCATCAAAGAAGTCAAGGAAGCTCATAGATGTGGAGTATATTTTCTTCTTCGTTACCCTCTACTACATGTCAAAATAAATATACGAGATTTTTTGCAAAAAGAGAGCTTCACAGAAAACCCTGCCAAACAATCCTTCTGTCGCTCGGCGGTGTGCCGTATTGCCGTCATGTGTCATCGTTTTTTTCTGATTTGTTCCTTTCGTAGAAGAATTTCATGATGGATTCCGCCATTTTGGGGCCGATCACTTGCTGCAGCTCTTCCTGTGAAGCATGTGAAACCCGTTCGGCCGAACCAAAATGTTCCAGAAGCTTCATGGCGCTTTTTTCACCAATTCCCGGGATATCGGTCAGAGACGTTGTAAGCGTGCGTGTCGTTCGCAGTTTTCGATGGTAGCTGATCGCGAAACGATGAGCTTCATCGCGGATTCGCTGTAAAAGTTTGAGCGCCGGTGAGGTTTTAGGCAGATTGAAAGGATCTCCGATTCCCGGTAGAAAGATTTCTTCAAGGCGTTTTGCAAGGCCGATGACCGGTATGTTGATTTGCAGCTCGGCAAGGGTTTTCCAGGCAATGTTAACCTGGCCTTTTCCGCCGTCGATAACGATGAGGTCCGGGGACGGGAGTTCCTTGGAGAGTTTACCGCTGTAGCGGCGAACCAGCGCCTCGTGCATGGCGGCATAGTCGTCGGAACCTTCGACACTCCGCAATTTGAATTTCCTGTATTCGGATTTTCTCGGTTTTCCATCGGTAAAACACACCATTGAACTGGTATAGTCACTGCCTTGAAAATGAGAATTGTCGAAACATTCGATTCTTTTCGGGAGACGTTCGAGATGGAGTGTCTCCTGCAGGGCTTTGAGAGCAGGATTTTCCCGGGCAATTTCGCCGCGTTTTTGTTTTTCTATCAGGTATTCCTGTAAATGATGGCGGGCATTTTCCTGACACATCTCTACAAGTTTCGCCTTTTCTCCTCTTTGCGGAGTAATGAAGCGTATCGATTTGATAGCCGAAGCTTCTTGTTTTTTTTTGTTGAAGAGCAGTGTGTGAAGAGCTTTTCGGTCTTCTTCAGGAAGCGCGGCCTGTGTGAAAATTTCCTGCGGAATAAGGTCCGGAGTCTCCAGGTAGTATTTTTCAAGGAACTTCGACAAGAGGTTTGCCGCCGGTTCTTCTTCAGTATTTGAAAAATACATTCTCTGCGACCCGAGCAGTTTGCCTTCTCGAATCTTAAAGACGATTCCGCATGCGTCGTCCCCTTGCCGCGCTATTGCGAAAACATCACGGTCAACCGGGTCGTTCGTTACAACTTTCTGGCGTTCGGCATATTTTTTCAAGCCTTCAATCTGCAGTTTCAATTCGGCAGCCTCTTCGAACTTGAGTTGTTCGGCACATCGGTACATCTCTTTGCTCAACGAGCGAACCAGGTCGGAAGTTTTGCCTTTCAGCAGCCTGATAACTTCATCGATCATACGATTGTACTCGGTTTCGGATTGAAAACCTTCACACGGTCCCTTGCACTTTCGAATGTGGTAGTCCAGACAAACCGTGAATTTTTTTTGTCGGATGTTTTCTTTGTTCAACTTGAGCTTGCAACTTCTTACCTGAAATATCGAACTGATCAGCTCGAGCACTGAACGGAGCTGTCGGGCTTCGGTGTAAGGCCCGAAATATGTAGAACCGTCTTTTTTTACATGCCGTGTAATGAATATCCTCGGAAATGGTTCATTCGTTATTACCAAATAAGGGTAGGTTTTATCATCCTTGAGATTGATGTTGTAGCGGGGCTTGAGCTTCTTGATGAGGTTGTTTTCAAGAATGAGCGCTTCGACTTCGGAAGAGGTGATGATGACCTCGACATCGGCAATATGATTGACCAGAATCCGGGTTTTTCCATATACCTGGTTACCGCTACCGAAATATGACCGGACTCTCGAACGCAGGCTTTTTGCTTTTCCGACGTAGATAACGTTTCCCCTGGAGTTCATAAACTGATAAACACCCGGGGTGTGCGGCAGGGCGGCGACTTTTTTGTCCAGCTCTGCTTTCGGGTTCGGATTTTTTCTCTGATCAGCGGAATTTAGCATGTAAGGTTGTGTCTGCACCTCTTGAAATCTGGCTCTCGAAAACCAAAAGTAAAAAAATAAACGGTATTACAGCCATATGGGTAGCTTTGCGGGGTAAAACGTTCGAACCCGTGAGGACATTCGCACAGGTTGCCGGTGGTGGTTTCAGGGATTTTCAAGGATGTCGATGAATTCCCCCGTGTCGAGCCCGGTGATGACGCAAAGGGAGAGTCATGCAGGGCTCGATCCAACATCCTTAGTGAATAGCAGGAACACGAATGGATTTCAGGGTAAAGTCAGCAGAATAATTGTTTTGGATTTCACATGGCGGGTCCGATGAGCACAGTCATGAAGGGGAGTCGAACTGTTACGATTGCTGGTTCACAATAAAAAAGGCGCGAGAACATCGCGCCTTTTTTCGAGCATTTCCTCAAAATACAACAATCAGTGCATGGAAGCTTCACCTGCCCCTTTTGGATACCTGAGGCTGTCGACCAGTTCCTGAATGTCTTCCGGCGGTGCCGGAGTGATTTTTGCAACAATGAAGCTTACGGTGAAGTTGATAATCATCCCCACGGTGCCGATTCCTTCTGGTGAAATGCCGAGGAACCAGTTTTCAGAAACATTCGCAGCAGGGTTGATGAATTTGAAATAAATAATGTACGCGGCAGTGAAGATAATGCCGGTTAACATGCCGGCAATCGCGCCTTCCTTGTTCATCCGTTTGTAGAAAATGCCGAGGATGATGACCGGGAAGAACGATGACGCAGCAAGACCGAATGCGAAAGCAACGACCTGCGCGACGAAGCCCGGAGGATTGATCCCGAAATAACCGGCTATAATCACAGCAAAAGCAACGGCGATGCGGGCTATCATAACCTCCAGTTTCTCGTCCAGGTCGGGATTGATCTGTTTCTTTATCAGGTCATGCGCGACGGATGTCGAGATAACCAGAAGCAGACCGGCTGCCGTGGACAAGGCTGCAGCAAGTCCGCCAGCTGCGATGAGTGCGATGACCCAGGCCGGAAGGTTGGCGATTTCAGGGTTTGCCAGAACCATGATGTCCCGGTCGATATAGAGTTCGTTGCCGTTATCGGTGAGCTCGTTCGAGATAAGCCGTTGACCTTCTGCGCCTTCACCTTCTGCAAAAACAGGTTTGCCGGCGAAAGCCTTGCCGTTGACATACTGGATGGCGCCATCATCGTTTTTATCGACCCAGGCAATGAGGCCGGTGCCTTCCCAGGTTTTGAACCAGGAGGGAAGCTCGGCGTACTGTGTGTTGCTTACGGTGTTGATGAGATTGAAACGTGCAAATGCCGCAACAGCCGGAGCGGTGGTGTAGAGCAGGGCGATGAAGAGCAACGCCCAGCCTGCGGAAATACGGGCATCACGTACTTTAGGAACCGTGAAGAAGCGTACGATAACATGCGGAAGTCCGGCGGTGCCGACCATCAGCGCAAAGGTGATGAAGAAGACGTCGATCATAGGTTTGCTACCGTCGGTGTAGGCCGTAAAACCGAGTTCCTGGTGTAGGCCGTCGAGTTTGTCGAGCAGATAGCCGCTGCCATCGGTAAGCATACTGCCGAAACCCTGCTGGGGAAGAGGAGTGCCTGCGATCAGCATCGAGATAAATATTGCCGGAACCATGTATGCGAAAATAAGCACACAATACTGGGCAACCTGGGTATAGGTGATGCCTTTCATGCCACCGAGAACCGCATAGAAAAACACAATGCCCATTCCGATGAGAATGCCGATGTTGATCGGGACTTCAAGGAATCTCGAGAACACCACCCCTACACCGCGCATCTGACCTGCGACATACGTAAACGAAACGAAAATCGCACAGATAACCGCAACGGTTCTGGCTGTATTCGAGTAGTAGCGGTCACCCACGAAATCTGGAACGGTAAACTTTCCGAACTTTCTGAGATAAGGGGCGAGAAGCAGGGCAAGTAACACGTAACCGCCTGTCCAGCCCATCAGATAGATGGAGCCGTCATAACCCATGAAGGATATAAGACCGGCCATTGAAATGAATGACGCTGCCGACATCCAGTCAGCTGCCGTAGCCATGCCGTTGGCAAGAGGGGGAACGCCTGCGCCGGCGACATAAAACTCTTTTGTAGATCCGGCCTTTGCCCATATCGCAATCCCGATATAGAGTGCAAATGTCAAGCCGACAATAAGATACGTCCACGCTTGTACATCCATAATTGTTAATAATTAGTTGAAAAAAATTGCAATGGAATGGTTAATCCTCGTGTACGTCATACTTTTTGTCCAGCCGGTTCATCAGGCTGACATAAACGAAAATCAGGACAACAAACACATAGATGGAACCCTGCTGTGCAAACCAGAATCCCAACTTGAAGCCGCCTCCACCCGTCCATTCAGGAAAGCGGATGGTATCGAGTGGTTCGGCAAGTAAAATTCCGAAGCCGTAAGAGACAACAAACCATACAACAAGCAGTCCTATCAGATACTTGAGGTTCGTTGACCAGTACTCCTGTAGTTTTCCTTTTTCCATGACATCAATGGTTTAAGGTTGTTTGAATAGCGTCTTAAAAAAAAGAAGCACAACAATTTAAGAAGCATAATAATTTAATGAAAGAAACAATCCTTCGGAAGAACATGTCGTTGACGGTCGTTCCATAAAAAAAAGCCGCAGGTTTTCCTGCGGCTTTATCGATCGACGATCGAAGTATCGGAGATCGTTTAGAACTTGACCTGTGCCCAGAGCTCTGTTCTCAGACGGTTGAATTCGATGGAATCGTTGTTGAATTCAGACGAGAGATAGCGGACAGTCGGTGAAAGGGTGAAGCTGCCCATTGCAGACTCATATACCTTGTAGTTGTACTGTGCCCAGACGAACATGTTGGCGTAGTTGTCCGAACGGCCATAGCTTTCGTCTTCCGTGCTGTTGTAATCAATCCAGGCTGTTACCGGACCGTGTTGCGCTTTGACTCTGAAGAGGTAACCGTCATAGTTGATATCATCTTCGTCAACGTAGGTGTAGAAACCGCTCAGTGTGAATTTGGTATCACCGGCCGGGATGACGACGTTGGTACCGAATGTCCACGGCGTGACGTTTTCATAGTCTCCCCTGTGATCGACGCCTGAAACGGCCCAGACAGGTTGATACATGGAGTGAGACCCGATGAGATCGGAATCGGTTATGGCAGCAAGAACCTGCGGATCGATAGTGATGTCACCGATGTTTGTTTTGTAGATGACGTGAATAGCGTAAGAATCTTCGAAAACATCGTCTTCTGTCATGTCGTTGTCAAGCACGCAGAGCGTTGCGTTGAGTTCGCCGGGACCGACCTTCGTTCCATAGTTGAGCGCGAAAACGCGATCATTGTTGTACAGGAAGTACGGGATTTCGAGAGGCTGGAAAGGATAAACCGCAAGATCGAAGATAGGATTGTTGAGACTGTTCAGCGGCATTTTTCCCATCGTATAATGAGAGTGCTCCATCATACGGCCGAAGTAGAACTGGCTGATGCCGAATTCGTCTGTGAGTGTTTCCGGAAAAAGACCTTTTCCGCCAACAGCGGCGAACCAGCCTGGCGATTCGCTGGCAAGCATGGCTTTGGCATAGTAGCCTTCACCGAGGTCGGCCGCTACATGCAAACGGACTCTGTAGAGCCAGTAGAGGTCGTCAGCCTGTTTGTTGAAATCACCTTTGAATTCGTAGCTTTCATACCTCGGGCGGACCATTGCGTCGCCGCTGAATTTGACGCTTGCCTCAGATGTGGTCACGAACGTGGCCATCATCGCGAGTGCGAAAACAAGCGATACTAGTTTTTTCATTGCTGCTTTTCTCCGTTAGGTTTTGTGTTGCTTCGAAAATAAAAGCATCTTGCCTGACGTGTTTGTGCAGGGTACAATGCTTTTCGGAAAGAACATGTACATGTAAACTTTTAATGTACATAAATTGGATAAAAAAAAGAAGTTACTTTTACCATCACATCGCATGGATAAACTGCTAAAGTACTCTGAAGTAATGGTGAGCGGAATAACGATATGTTGACCTGTAAAGTGACATGCTGTACTCGAGGGGGATTACAACGTTACAGAAAATACCATGGTAATTTATGGAACAATGTTACATCGTGCAAACATGATACATGCTGGTTCCATACCGTTTTTCCTGCGGATCTGAAGCTATCGCTTACAGATCTACAATAAATCCGAGGGAGCTGAAACTTTCGTCATCGTAAAAATACATGCCGTGACGGCTCATCCCGTTGTAATAATTATATGCGATGCGGACGTTTTCAAGGCCAAGGCCGGTTAACCTCCAGCCTGCCTGCAGGTTCCAGGTTCCATGGAACCCGTCGGTTTTATCGAGTTCGTCATTCCATTCAGGAAGCAACTTGAAATCCGCCGCCAGGTAGGTGTTGCCCGGTGTTGAAAGTTCCAGTCCTGCCTGAAGCGAATGTCGGCTGATGTCGTCGGGTATGGTATGGAAAAGGTATTGATAGCCGAGATAGACCCGATAGTCTTCCGAAGAGAGTGCAAGGACGAGATTTATGAACTCACGACTGTAGGTGAACGGGATACCGAAAGGGCAATCGTCTTCGTTTATCCATTCATCGGCTTCCTCATCGTAGTGCCCGTCTTCGAAATGAGCCGAGATATGACTGACTCGGAGCCTTGCAGAGAGATCGTCGAACGGCAGGCTGTCGTTTTTCAACGGGTGTTTCCAGGAAAAGCTGACCCCGAAGAGGTAATCGATGGTGTCTACCGGAAACTTGAAGTCGTCGTCTCTTCCCAGGAGAGAGAATGTCGCGAAGTCGATGCCGACAGCGAAACGATCGTCTTCACTCTGGTACAGATCTGCGGAAGTGCCGATGTCGAGCTGAAGGAAATCGTCATCGAGCCACGGCATGACTGCAATTCGTGGTTCAAGAGGATCTGCAAGCAAGGGAGTGAACAACGTCCGTAATGTCGGTCCGGCAAATACTGTTTGAGAGGATAGAAAAAGAATCAGTAGAACGATCGGCGTAACACATATTTTTCGCATGGGTGTACTATGTTATTTTAATGATTTTTTATCGTTGTACCACCGAGCAGCATTTCCAGGACAGCGGTTCTGACTGCAACTCCGTTGGTTACCTGTTCGAGGAGCACGCTTTTCGAGTAACCCGGTGGTTGGATACGGTCAGCAACGTTGCTCGATATCTCGATCTCCCTATTGATCGGACCGGGATGCAGAACAAGCATATGCTTGCGGATCTTCTCGAGCCGTTCATCGGTGAGACCGTAGTTCAGCGAATAATCTTCGAGAGACGGCAGGTAGCCGCCGGTTGTTCTTTCCAGCTGCAAACGGAGTACAATCGCGGCATCGGCCCATCTTATGGCATCGTCTATGGAGGTGAAAACGCTAACGCCAAGGGACGCGGTATCGGCAGGAAGAAGCGACACGGGGCTGCATATCCCGACTTCGGCACCAAGTGTGGTAAGGCCGAAAATATTCGACCGGGCTACGCGGCTGTGCAGGATATCACCAAGAATCATGATTTTGGCGCCTTGCAACGACCCGAAATAGTCTCGTAATGTAAATATGTCGAGAAGTGCCTGAGTTGGATGTTCGTGCGTTCCGTCACCTGCATTCACCACATGTTTATCCGTTATGCGGCTTATCTGTTCGGCTGACCCTGAAGAGGGATGGCGAATGACAAATGCATCGACCTGCATCGCTTCAAGGTTTTTTATCGTATCTACAATACTTTCCCCTTTGCTGACGCTGCTCGAAGAGGCGCTGAAATTAAGGGTTACGGCACCGAGGTTGCGTGCTGCTATTTCGAAAGAGAACCTTGTTCGTGTCGAGTTTTCAAAAAACGCCAGAACAATGCGCTTTCCCTCGAGCGTTCTGGGTGTAACGCTTTCAGCTTTCAGAAACAGATCTTTATGAACAGCAGCCTTGTCGAGAATCTCCATAATTCTGGCCGCCGATATGCCGGATAATCCAGTGAGGTCTTTCAATGCAATGATTTTTCCAAAAGTGTCAGTAGCCCCGTGTGAAAACACTCTGCAAATTTACAAAAAATATAAACTTAAAATGAGTAATTGTTCGCACTCGTGGTCACGTTGACCAGCGGGCGGGTGAGCGTCGACGATCGATAATGGAAAGGGCCGGAACGGTGCTGCGAATGTACCTGCTGTATCGGTAACTTGGTGATCGTTTTTGTGCGTTCGATATTCATATCAACATTTGGATACAGACCTTTTATCGGTTAGAGGAAATGATTTTGATCGGTATGTTGTTACTTTTCAACGATGAGATGAGTCTATGCATGAAATGTCAATAGCGTTGTCTATCATCGATGCCGTAGTAACAAAAGCCAGGCAAGAGCAATCTCGAAAGGTCAGCGAGATCGAGTTGGAAATTGGCAGGGTTGCCGGGGTTCAGCTCGAATCGCTGAAATTCTGTTTTTCTGCAGCTGCAAAAAACACCATTGCCGAGGGGGCTGAACTTACGATTCGTGAAACAGCGCCTGTTGGGGAGTGCCAGGAGTGCGGTAAGAGTTTTCCCGTCAGTGACGTGTATGCGAAATGCGAAGTTTGCGGGTCTTTGAATGTCAGAATTGTTTCAGGCAGGGAACTGCTGATAAAATCAATTACGCTCGAGTAGAGCGAGGGAAATACCGGAGTGCAAAGAAAAAAATGTGGTGTCGGACAAAGTGGCTGTCATGTTACCGTCCTGATGACATCGATTCAGTCAATCAACGATTCGATTAACTAATTAAACATAATATCCTATGTGTGATTCTTGTGGATGTTCATCCGGCAATGGTGCCGTTATCTATAAACCGGGCGATGCTGCATATCATGTTCATGTCAGTGGCGATGCTCATCATCATCATGATCATGCTTCCGGTAATCATGACCATACCCACAGCCGTCAGGTAAAGGTCGAGCAGGATGTATTGTTGCAAAACAATCTTCTTGCCGAAAGAAACCGGGGGTTTTTCGAGGCGAAGAATATTCTTGCGCTCAATTTTCTCAGCTCACCGGGTTCGGGGAAAACTTCTTTGCTCGAGAAAACTGTGCCGTTCATAAAGCCTGATTGTCACGTCAGTGTTATCGAAGGAGACCAGCAGACTACAAGGGATGCTGAACGGATTCAGGCTCTCGATGTTCCTGTTTTACAGGTCAATACCGGTACCGGGTGCCATCTCGACGCCCTGATGATAAACAGGGCGGTCAAAGAGATGAATCTTGCAGACAACTCTCTTCTTTGTATCGAGAATGTCGGTAACCTTGTCTGCCCTGCGCTGTTCGACCTTGGAGAAGCAATGAAAATCGTTGTGATCAGCGTAACGGAAGGGGATGACAAACCGCTGAAATATCCAACGATGTTTGTCGAGGCCGACATCTGTATTTTGAACAAAACCGATTTGCTCCCGCATGTTCCCTTCGATGCTGCTGTATGCAGGGACAATGCTTCGAGGGTCAACCAAAAGCTCGAATGGTTCGAGCTTTCTGCGGCGACGGGTGAAGGTTTTGACGCATGGATAGAATGGCTGAAGTCAAAACTGAAAAAAGACTGAGATTCTTTATCAATGGCGTTGTGCAGGGGGTCGGGTTCAGGCCCTTTGTTTTTCGTCTTGCAAAAGAAGCGGGTTTCAGGGGTTTTATACGCAACACCTCTTTGGGGGTCTGTATAGAGGTGCAGAGCGGCAGTGCCGAGAAGCTTGGTCTTTTCAGCCGGGAACTTTTCGAGAAAGCACCTCCTCTTGCAAAAATTACGTCATGTGAGGTTACGGAGATTGCTGTGGAAGAGGAGAGTGATTTTTTCATTGTTCCCTCCGATGACACAGGAGCAATTCAGACTATGGTATCCCCGGATTTTGGTATTTGCGGGGATTGCCGGATGGAGCTGCTCGATGTTTCCAACCGGAGGTATGCGTATCCTTTCATCAATTGCACGAACTGCGGACCACGCTATACCATTATTGAAAGGGTTCCTTACGACCGTCCTTACACCTCGATGAAGCAGTTCACGATGTGCCCTGATTGCGAGGCCGAGTATCGGGATCCGATGAACAGAAGATTCCATGCGCAGCCAAACGCATGTCCTGATTGTGGGCCGGTACTCGACATGCTCGATCAGAACGGTAAAACGGTCGATTGCATCGATCCTTTGGAGTTTGCTCTCGACATGCTTCGAAAAGGATCGATTGTTGCGGTGAAGGGTATCGGAGGATTCCATCTTGCCGTAAACGCTTTTGATGCTGCTGCTGTTTGCCGTCTGAGAAAGCGAAAAAGGAGGGAAGAAAAGCCTTTCGCCTTGATGGTAAAGGATATTGAAACTGCTGAAAGGTTCTGTAGAATCAATGATGAGGAACGCCGGGCACTTCTTTCTCCACAAGCACCTGTTGTTCTCCTGAAACAAAAGGAAGCTTTTTTTTCGGATGATGTCGCACCCGGTAACGACCGTTTGGGTATCATGCTGCCGTATTCACCTCTTCATGTTGTAATGATGGAACGGGGCCCTTCGGTTCTTGTCATGACCAGTGCAAATTGTTCCGATGAACCCATCGTTATCGAAAACAGCGAAGCAGTCGAACGTCTCGGCGGAATTGCCGACGGTTATCTTGTACACAATCGCGCGATTTATCTCAGATGCGACGATTCCGTAGTGGTTCATATGTCAGGAAAAATACGGCCAATAAGACGTAGCCGAGGGTATGCGCCCTCTCCGATTCTCCTTTCTGCAGATGGTCCGCCGGTTTTTGCTGCGGGAGCCGAAATAAAGAATACCGTTTGCCTGCTTAAAGGGAAAAGTGCAATAGTGAGCCAACATATCGGAGACCTGAAAAATTACGAGGCTTACAGTCATTTTCTCAAAGTCTCCGAACACCTTCAGGGTATTTTTCAAGTTTCTCCGGAACTACTGGTCTGCGATATGCACCCGTCCTATCTATCGACTCGCTGGGTTTGGGAACAGAACGATTTGCCGTATTTGCAGGTACAGCACCACCATGCTCATTTGGCATCTTGCCTTGCCGAGAACCGCTGCGATGATCCTGTTATCGGGCTTATTCTCGATGGGGCAGGGTATGGAACGGATGGGACAAGCTGGGGAGGTGAAGTGCTGATTGGAGATGCGGCCGAAGTTTTTCGCTTCGCCTCTTTTGAGCCGGTTCCCTTGCCCGGTGGCGATGCCGCGGTGTTCCATCCCTGGAAGGTTGCAGTCGGATACCTTTCCTGCTGTTTCGACACTTTTCCCGAGCTTGCTTTTCTGAAGGGTAAGGATACTTCGGGTGTGATTCAATTACTTGAAAAAGGTATCAATTCTCCTCTTACAACAAGCTGTGGCCGGCTTTTTGATGCTGTCGCCGCCATAACCGGATTGCGGATGGATATCAGTTATGAGGGGCAAGCGGCAATTGAACTCATGCACGCGGCTGGAACAGTCGAGGGAGAACCTTATTCATGTGAAATGGTTTCGACAGGTCCTGACAGATGGATGCTTTCGGTTTCATCTCTGATCTACGGCATAGTCAATGATGTTCGTTCTGGGAGGAGCGTTTCGTCTATCAGCAGAAATTTTCATGCTTCACTCGTTGTTTTGCTTTTGACTGTCATAGAAAAGGCCACGGCTTTTTCCGGAATTCGCAAGGTGGCGCTCAGTGGAGGTGTTTTTCAGAACATCTTGCTTTTCGACGCTCTTGTTTCAAAACTCGAGAAAAAAGGTTATACAGTTCTTGCCCATACTCAGGTACCTTGTAATGATGGAGGTATTTCTCTCGGACAGGCGGTGATCGGCAGGGAGTATCTCAAGGGCAAGTATAAGGGGATCATGTAAAAGCCGGATGTGCCGGAATGCCATGAGTTCAGATCAGAAGAGACTGTATTTTCGGTCGGGATAGCATGGAAACGAATTGGTGATACACAAGTCCAATAAATCGGAGAGTGACAATGTGTTTGGCTATACCAGGGAAAGTTGTTGCGATTAGCGATGAAAACGGATTGAAAATGGGAACTGTCGATGTCAACGGTTCTCTGATAAAAGCTTGTCTCGAGTATGTTCCCGATATCCGGATCGGGCAGTATACTATCGTCCATGCCGGATTTGCTTTGAAGATAATCGATGAGAAGGAAGCTGCTGAAAGCCTCGAAATTTGGGATGAACTGTTACGAAAATAAAGGGGTGTCCTGATAGATAAACTACGGCGGCTCATCGTTCCTCCGGTTGGAGGAGGTATCGAGTCATCAAACGGTACATTATGAAATTCATCGATGAATACAGGAACAGCGACAGGGCTCGAGGCATTCTCGAGAAAATCGAGGATACTGTGACAAAGCCCTGGACGATCATGGAAATCTGTGGGGGGCAGACTCATTCCATTATCAGAAACGGGATCGATCAGCTCCTTCCCGATGAAGTCAGGTTGATTCACGGGCCGGGTTGTCCGGTTTGTGTTACACCTCTCGAGATCCTCGATCGTGCATTGTCGATTGTATCGAAGCCCGGGGTTATTCTTGCAAGTTTCGGTGACATGCTTCGCGTGCCTGGAAGCAGAGGGACTCTTTTGGCTGCAAGAAGCAGGGGGGCCGATGTCCGAGTTGTATTTTCTCCTCTGGAAGCGTTGAAAATCGCAAGAGAGAACCCGCACCATGAAGTTTTTTTTCTTGCTGTAGGTTTTGAAACAACCGCTCCTGGAAATGCAATGGCTGTGAAACAGGCCGCAAGAGAGAATCTGCAAAATTTCAGCGAACTTGTCAGTCAGTTCATGGTGCCTCCTGCAATGCGGACAATACTTTCCTCTGAGAATAATCTGGTTCAGGGGTTTCTCGCTGCAGGGCATGTTTGTACGGTTACGGGTTACGAAGAGTATGAACGCATCGGTGAAGAATTTCATGTCCCGATCGTTCCTACAGGCTTTGAGCCGGTGGATATCCTTTCAGGAATATTACGGGTAATACAAATGCTTGAATCAGGAGTATGCGGTGTACATAATGAGTACGGTCGGGTTGTGAGTCGAGAAGGGAATCCGGTGGCAAGGAAGGTTGTCGATGAAGTCTTTCACGTTACGGATGGACTCTGGCGTGGCATAGGGGTCATTCCGCGAAGCGGCCTGCTGCTGCGTAAAGAATTTTCCTCCTTCGATGCAGAAAAGAAATTCAACGTTGTTGACATACAGCCGGACGAATCACCGTTATGCAGGAGCGGGGAAGTGCTGCGAGGTATGATTACACCTGAGAGTTGTGAGGCTTTCGGCAAGGAGTGCACTCCTTCGATGCCTCTCGGTGCACCTATGGTTTCAGCTGAAGGGGCGTGTGCAGCATATTATAAATATCATTGGAAAGCGTTGTGATGCCGGGGTGCGGAGCACGTGAGAATAAAAGCTGCAGATGAAGATCCCGGTTCGAATCATTCATCAAATCAATATTTTTTATGTCCTTCGAATTACAGTGTCCGGTTCCTCGTTTCAATCATGAAACCATTCAAATGGCTCATGGGGCAGGAGGTGTTCTGTCACGTGAACTGACCCGAAATGTTTTTCTCCCCTGTTTTGGTAACAGCGCGCTTGATTTACTGGATGACCAGGCAAAACTTTCAATCGGGGCTGAGAGGGTTGCCTTTACCACCGATACCTTCGTTATCAGCCCGATATTTTTTCCGGGAGGTACAATCGGTGATCTTGCCGTCAACGGGACCGTCAACGATTTGGCTGTAGGCGGGGCGATGCCGCTTTATCTCAGCGCAGGTTTCGTCCTTGAAGAGGGGTTTCCCCTTGTGGATCTCCAAAAAGTTGTAAGAAGTATGGCCGATGCCGCCTGCAAAGCAGGGGTGCAAATTGTTACAGGTGACACAAAAGTGGTGGAAAGAGGGCAGTGTGATGGAATATTCATCAATACATCGGGCCTTGGCGTTATTAAAAATGGGATCGACATTTCCTGTATAAATCTCAAACCGGGCGACAGTATTATTGTTTCCGGAACCCTCGGGGATCATGGAATGGCTGTCATGGCAGCTCGTGAGGGCCTTTCTTTTCAGTCGGAGATCATAAGCGACACGATGTCTCTCTGTGAGTTGATTTCCGAAATACTGGATGAAGTACCCGAAGTTCATGCCATGAGGGATCCTACAAGAGGAGGGCTTGCCGCTACGTTGAACGAACTTGCAGAGGCCTCCGGGAAAGGTATCGTTCTCGAGGAATCGGCTTTTCCTGTTCGCCCGGATGTTCAGGGTGCATGTGAGCTCCTCGGTATCGATCCACTCAATGTCGCAAATGAAGGCAAGGTTGTCGTTGCCGTACCGCGTCAAAGCGCAGGAAAAGTATTACGGATTATGCAGCAGCAAACGTATCCATCAGCTGGAAATGCTGCGATAATAGGAGAGGTGGTCGATGATCATCCGGGAATGGTTATTATCCGTACATTGTTGGGAAGCAGGCGTATTTTGGAAATGCCTCTGGGTGAACAGCTGCCCAGGATCTGTTGAAACGTTTTCCTGTTGATATTGGTGTTCGATAAAAGTAAATTAATCAACAGGCTGTTTTGCAAGTCGCTTGCATAATGTATATGCACAACGCTGTCGAAAAAGGCTGTTAAACGTCTACCCTGATGAACCAGTCGCAAGGTCGTAGAGAAGATGGATCCCGTATCGGGTATGAAATGCTGGAATTTCGTCCTGAATGGCAGTTTGACGATCCGAAGACCGGTGCATATTACCACAGTGCAGTTATTCCCGGAAAGCTTTTTTTTACTTCTCTGGGAGGTGATATTCAAACCGAAACCGTACAGAATACGATCCCTTTCATCGAACGGGTTTTTGCTGACGGTATGCTTGAAAACTGTGAATATATAAGGATAGCCGATTATTCAGAGGTAACCAAGGCATCGATCAATGCAAGGATACTCTATGCAGGTACGATAAACAGGCTCAATACTTCTTATAATTCCCATCCCTCCGTTACGTATATCTGCGGCGCGTCGCATCTTCTCAAAACGATGCTGCGGATTTTTTCACGCGTTGTCAAACAACCATTCGTTTACGTCGACTCTGTTGAAGAAGCTTTCCAAAATTTAAACAGCGACAGTGTTTCTGCTGTGCCTGCGCCGTCGGATGATGTCGTTGTGTCACGGAGAGAGATCGATAATTTTGCGGCGATGTGCGGCAATATTTTGTTTGGAAAAAAAGATGGCAACCATGGTGCCGGCGATTATCTTGCGCCCGATCATCCCCTCAATGAACTCTACAAGATCATCATGGTTTTTCATGATGATTTACTGGAACTTCAGATGAAGGAGGTAGAGCAGAAGCAGGAAATAGAATTTGCGCTTGAAGATGCAAGGAAGCTCAATGAAAAACTGGTAGAAGAAAAACAAAACGTTGAAAAGAAAGAACAGGTACAGCTCAGACTCATCAATCGTCTGAAAAGGGCACGTATGCAGGCTGAAAGCGCCAACAAGGCTAAAAGCGAGTTTCTCGCCAATATATCCCATGAGATTCGTACGCCACTGCATGCGGTTATAGGGATGACTGAGCTCTTGATCGAAACCAAACAGGATAAAGATCAGCGATATTATACCGACACTTTGTATTCGAGTGCAAAAATGTTGTTAATGCTGATCAATGATATTCTTGATTTCAGCAGAATAGATGCAGGACATATCGATGAAGAGAAAAGCACCTTCAATCTCCGTCAGCTATTTCTCGACATCATAGCGATAATGAAGGAAAAAGCGAGCTATAAAGGTTTGGTTCTGGTAGGCAATGTAGACGAAGGTATTCCGGAGACACTTTCCGGTTATGCCGAATACATCAAGCAGGTGCTCCTGAATCTGATTCAAAATGCTATCAAGTTTACCTATAGAGGGCAGGTTACGGTAACCGCAAAGGTTGTTTCTGAAACCGGAGAACAGGTTGTCATCAAGATGTCTGTGCAAGATACGGGTATCGGTATTCCTGAAGAGCAGCAGGAGCAGATTTTTCAGCCTTTTACCCAGATCGACGCCTCATCTACCCGAAAAGAAGGAGGGACCGGGCTGGGCCTTGCTATCGTGAGAAAGCTGGTAAACCTCATGGGTGGAGAGATCAGGTTGAAAAGCAACGAGAGAGAAGGGTCGACGTTCAGTTTTTCACTTGTTTTCGACAAAACCCGGGATGAACCCGACCATGCGGTGGCTAGCTGTAAAGAAGGCCAGATTGTCAGAGACCTGAACAATGTTTCTGGAAAAACTCTTGAAAAAAAGCTTGTTTTGCTGGTTGAGGACAACACGATCAACCAGAAGGTGGCCCGGGCAATGCTTGAAAAAATGGGTTATACAATCGATATCGCCTTTAACGGAGCGGAAGCGGTTGAAGCACTTCAGCAAAAAAAATATGGCTTGGTTCTGATGGATCTGCAGATGCCTGTTATGGATGGTTATGAAGCGACGAAAGTGATAAGAAGTTCCGGAAAGGTGCTTGACAGCGAGATTCCTATCATTGCCATGACGGCCAATGCATCAAAGGAAGACCGGCAGCAATGCCTCGATGCGGGTATGGACGATTACGTTCCAAAACCGGTCGAACGTAAGGTGATGCAGAATATGCTGCAGCGCTGGCTGCCGCTTCCCGATGACCGGTGATTATCGATTGAACATGTATTTTGCGGTGTTCTCAATGTACCCCTATGATAACGCTCGAAGCCTTGAACATTGCACAGGCTTTGCTTCCTTCCTTCAGGGCGAGGTTTTTTGAACTTTCTCGTGTTATTATCGATGTTATGATGTTGCTTCCGCCTATATCGAGATCGATTTCTACGTTGACCGGGCCATCGATAATTTTATCGACAGTCCCGAAGATCACATTACGGGTACTTATTTTGGATACATCGATCTCTTTGCCGATGATTACGGAGCTTGACTTAATGATTGCATAAGCGGTCATTCTTTCCTCTAAACCCAGTTTGCCGATCGCATTGCTTGTTACAATGGCTGTTATTCGGATATCACCCTTGAGAGAAAGAATGATTTCGGCATTTACCGTTTCGCGTGTGATTTTTACGATGGTTCCGCTGAAAACATTTCTGGCACTGACTTTCACTGATATTCTTTTGAGAAATTGATAGAGCTTTTCCGGTTTTCCGAGGCGTTCTTCGAGGTTTTCAAGGAATTTCCGATGCTCTTCCTGTACTAGCCGATATTGCCTGAGGATTTTTCTGCCTTCAGGAGTCAGTCTCGTACCGCCTCCATCTTTGCCTCCGGTCGTTCGTTCTACAATGGCTTTTTCTGAAAGGTTGTTAATGGTGTTTATCAGCTGCCATGCAGTTTTGTAACTGATTCCTATATTTTTTGCCGCCTTGTTGATCGACCCAAGCTCATCGATTTGCTCGAGCAATACGATTCTGTCGGCACCGAGAAACCTGTTTTCGGATTTTCTGAACCAAAGGGTTCCTTCAAGTTCGATCGATCTGTTTTGTGAGGACATCGATAAACTTACGTTTTCCTGAACATGAGCGCTTGCATAACGGTAAAATAGAGAAAATTATTGTACCTCTTTCAGCCTTTCAGCCGGTTCATACCGTAAAATGTCAGAATAGATATCAGGGCAAGCAGAGCCGAAAAAACCAGTGCTTTTTCGAGGTTTCCTTCGAAGACGGCGTTATAGATCGCTAACGACATGGTTTCCGTTCTACCACTGATGTTGCCTCCAAGCATCAGTGTGATGCCTACTTCTCCGAACGACCTCCCAACCGAGAGCATGAGACCGGCAAGGACAACCTGTTTGATATTGGGAAGAGTGACTTGTAAAAAGGTCATAATTTCACTTTTTCCAAGGGCATAGGACGCTTCGGTAAGTGAGCCTTCCGTGTTTTCTATCGCTGACTGAACCGGTTTTACAACAAGCGGGAGCCCTGATAGAAATGCAGCGAGATACACCCCTGTCGGACTGAAGATGATTTCGATGCCTTTTGCGCTGAGAAACGGCCCGATGACACCATGTCTGCCAAGTATCAGGAGAAGAAGAAAACCTGTTGCAATAGGGGGAAATACGAGAGGGAGGGTTACAAGCCCGTCAAACAAGTTGTAGAATGGCGTTTTTTTTTGTGAGAGCAGATAGCCCAAGGAAATGCTGAAGACCGTATGAGAAACGAGCACTATTGCAGCGGTTTGGAGAGAGAGCATGACCGGACCTATGTCCCGGCAGCAGGAAAAAAAAGTACTGTGCAATATCATTTCATTCCGTATTTACTCAGTATAGGGTGTAGCGTTTCAGTTTTCAGAAACGAGGTGAACGCCGTCGTTTCAGGATCATTTTCAAATCCCCGGAGCACGCCGACTTCAATGGTGACGGGGGTGTATGTTTTTTCGTTAACCGTTATGTAACCGCCAATTTTCTCTTTGAGCCAGAGCGCGTCGGTGAGGTTGATGAACCCCACGTCGATCTCACCTGTAATTAGGTACGCGGATACTTGTGGTACGGTGGAGAATATCAGTAGTTTTTTATGCACTTTTTTCATCATTGTGCTACTGTTGAGAGACTCGGCGGCTGCAAGTCCATAAATCGCTTTCGCTGAATCGGGCATACCTATCCTGGTTATAGAGTCTCCTGGTATATCGAGAACGCTTTCCAGAGCTATTCCTTTGCGATAAGCAAGAACAAGTCTGCCATGTCCCATGTGATGAAAGGAAGAAAAATCCAATCCTGAACGGTCGAGAAACTTTCTGTCTCCCAGGATGAGTGACACTTTACCGCTCAAGGCAGCCTGTGAGATGAGGTGTGACATGTTGCCAAATACGGGTGTGATTCTCTTGCCACTTTTTTTTTCGTACAGTGCGATGATTTCGAGCAGCGGTTGCTTGTAACCTGCTCCCGAGGCAATGGTGATTTCACCGGCGACAACAGTTCTTCCGAGTAGCAGGGTTATCAGCACAACTGCGGTTGTTATATTTTTTACCATGGTCTTTTGCTGTTGTAAACGAACGTTCAAAGCATTCTTCGCTGTTGAAAATGTAGTCGTTATTTCTTTTTGGTAATAACGATTGGTAAAGAAAAAAGAGCATTCGCTCTTTTTTCTTCTCCTGTCATTCACTGATAAGGTAAGTTTCACATGCTTGTCCTTCCTCGAGGGCATCGAGAATTTCGTCCATCTTTTCTTCGCTATCGATTTCACCATACCAGTCGTTTTCCGGATGAACAACGACAATTGGACCTTTTTCACAAACATTGAGGCATGCGGTTGCCGAGACGACGACATCGGTCATACCTCGGTCGGAAAGTTCGTTTTCAAGATATGGCAGGAGCTGTGCAGATTCTTTTTTGTGGCAGATACCCTGTGGAGCTCCTTGTGCGCGGAAGCTTCCGCAGACCAGAATGTGATGTTTCGGTTTTTCCATGAGTTACGTTTATTTATGGTTTTTTGTGTGTCGTTTTTCAAAAGACAGTCTCACAAGAGTGATCCCTCGTATTTTGTTTTGAGTAATCGATCGTTTATGGTTCGGTTACCCTTCACGCCGGCGTCCTCCGGCTTGGCTTCACGGACCAAACCAGGGTGTCCTTCCTCTGGCAAGAGTCTCTATGGATGCCGGATCAGGCGTCTTACTTTTAACTTTTTCCCTTTCTCATCCACATCCTCCGCCTGTGCCGGAGCAGCTTGTCTTGCATGCGTGCATCTGGCTGATACGTGCCATTCTACTCATATCCTTCCCGCTGAGTATCCCGTTTACACCTTCCTCGATAAGCCCGTCGAGTATGTACACTTCCATTCCACTTGCATTGAGTGCTTTTTTTGGCGACTCACCTGCTCCGTTGACCAGTATCGCACGGCAGTCCATGAGAACCGAGGCCACCGCTTCCCACCGCATGGCACCCCCTCCGGGAGGAGGAGCCGGTCTGGTTTCCAGAAGAACCGGTCGGCTGTCATCCGCTCCCGGTGCATAGATCAGAAAGCGGTCCGCTTCACCGAGGTGCTGGTTGATCAGTACGCCCTCCATACTTGCAACGGCAATATAAGGCCGGTTTTCATGGGGTTTCTTCGGCAGTTGTGCGGCTTCTTGCAGTTGTTTGATCGTCAAATCGCTGTTCTCCTGGCCTATGATGCCGATTGCATCGGCTCTGCATCGTGCGCAGTGCTTCATTTGCGGCAAGTATTGCGCCGTATCTTTCTGTATTGCCTTTACCAGTTCAGGATGCGGTTCCGGAATGTTCTCGAATACGGTTTCTTCCGTTTTATAATAGGGAAGAGCGTTGAAAATGTCTGCGCCGAGCTTCGAAACGGTTTCAGCGACATCGATGACGTGGCGGTCATTGATACCGGGAATGATGATGGAGTTGATCTTGGTCGTGACTCCATGTTCTTTGAGCTTTTTCAGTGCTTCGAGCTGGTTGTCGAGCAGTACCCTTGCAGCGTCGACATCCCTGTAGACTTTTTTCCGGTGGCGTATCCACGCATATATTTCAGCTCCGATTTCCGGGTTGACTGCATTGATGGTAAGTGTGATATGGCTTACTTCGAGCTCAGCCAGTTCACCGATATACGGAAGCACGTTCAAGCCGTTGGTAGCAATACACAGAAGCATATCGGGATACTTCTGCCGGACAAGGCGAAGTGTTTCCATGGTGTCCTCCGGGTTTGCAAAAGGGTCCCCAGGCCCTGCAATGCCGACTACGGTGATATTCGGTGACAGTTCAATTGCCCGGTCGAGATAATGCAGGGCCTGGTGAGGGGAAAGTACCCTGCTGGTGACACCAGGCCTGTTTTCATTCAAGCAATCGAATTTTCTGTTACAGTAATTACACTGGATATTGCACTTCGGAGCAACAGGGAGGTGGATGCGCCCGAAAGTGTGCCTCGACTTATCGTTGAAGCACGGGTGTTTTTCAATAGATAACGTCATGATACGTCCCCTTACATGTATGTATAGCCGATTGGTGATGAATTCTGCCTGTATTCGATAACGGTGTTTACGATTCTGTCAAACAGTTCCTGTGTTCCCCTGTATCCAAGATGATGCAACCGTTGTCCTCCGAACCTGTCATGAATCGGGAATCCGATGCGGACGATCGGGATGTTATTTTTCCGTGACAGGGTAAAGCCTTTGCTGTTTCCTATGAGCAGATCCGGTTCGAGGTTTTTTGCTTCATTTTCTATATCCACGAAATCTACCCCTTCGCGGACCTTTATACCGAGATCATCGATATCAGGCACCATTTCCGCAAGGCGTTTTTTCAGAAAGCCACTTTTTCCCCCTGATGCGCAAAGGACAGGTGATATGCCTATTTCTCTCAGGAAAGCGGTTATGGCGATCACAAGATCTTCCTCGCCATAAACGATGGCTTTTTTCCCGAATACGTATTTGTGACCGTCAACGTAGGCATCGACAAGCCGCCGCCGTTCATCTTCGTATCTTTGAGGCAGAGGCGTCTCTGACAATTTTTCGAGCAGGTTGAAAAACGCATCGCTTTGTTTGATGCCTATCGGCAAACAGAGCCGATAAGAGGGGATATCGAATTTTTCTTCAAGGTATCCGGCAGGTGACTTTTCCCCGGTAAGGACCGAGGTGAATTCGATACTTGCCGCTGCGGTTCCACTTTTTCTGATTGCATGCTGTGGCGTTCCCCCTTTGGGGATTCTGTGGTACTCTCCCCATGGTCCTCCATCGAGTGTTTCCGAGTAGTCCGGGAGAAGTACGAAGGGGATGCTGAAGCTTTCGAGGATCTCCTTCAGGTACCGCAGGTCCGCCGGTGAAACCATGTTGGGAAAGAGAGTCAAAAGGTTTCGCTTCGTTCCTCCTTCAGCAAGTTGCGCGACAGTCGCCCTCGTCGCGGCATGAAAGCCGTCGATATGTGTCCCCTGGTAGCTTGGGGTCGATGCATGGATCATCACGGGCCTGGAAACGGCCGGATCGGCTTCACTGTCATACTCTCTGAGGATCATGTCCACATCGTCACCGATGGTTTCAGAGAGACAGGTTGTCGCTATTCCGATTATCTCGGGTTTGTATTGTTTTGTAATGTTCCGCAGACCGAGCTTCAGATTGTGGCTGCCCCCGAAAACAGCCGTGTCTTCGTTGAAGTTCGATGAAGCAATATCGACCGGTTCCTTGAAATGGCTGATGAGGTAACGGCGGATGTATGTTGCGCATCCTTGCGAGCCGTGCAGGAACGGAACACATTTTTCAATTCCCTTGAATGCCAGACAAGCTCCGAGCGGGTTGCAAAGTTTGCAGGCGTTCTGGGTAGCTGTTTTTGCTGTTTTCATGAGTAACCTCCTTTTCTTGGGGCGAACTGCCATACAGGACTCATGACAGACTCGTAGACTTCTTTTGCGAAATTGTACATGCCGATGAAACCGGCAAGCGGAATCTTTCTTTCGTGGTTATGGTCACAGAAACTGACACCGAGTTTATAGGCGATCGGTCGTTCCTTGACGCCTCCGATCAAAAGGTCTGCTTCTTTTTCGAGAATGAATTTTGAGAGTTCGACAGGGTTCGAGTCGTCGACGATAATTGTGCCTTCATCGCACATTTCTTTCAATCCTTCATAATCGTCTTTGTTGCCGGTTTGTGAGCCGGCAAGAACGACATCCATGCCCAGTGAATCGAGCGCCTTGATCAGTGAAAAAGCCTTGAATGCTCCTCCAACGTAGATTGCGGCTTTTTTCCCGTCGAGCGCTTTACGAAATTCCAGAAGCTGCGGGTAGAGTTCGCCAACCTCGCGGCTGACCACTTTCTTGGCTGCTTGAAGAATTGAAGGGTCGTCGCTGAAATGAGAGGCGACATCATAAAGCGCTTTCGACATATCCTCGATACCGAAATATGAAACCCTCAGATACGGAATGCCGTATTTCTCTTCCATCATTTTTGCCAGCTTGATCATCGATCCGGAACACTGTACGATATTCAGCGAGGCACCGTGTGAGCGTCTGATGTCATCGACACGGCCGTCTCCAGTCATGGTAGAGACAACTTCGATGCCCATCTGTTCATAGTAGTCCTTGATAATCCAGGCTTCACCGGCAAGGTTGAATTCACCAAGAATGTTGATGCTGTATTTTCCGATTCCTTCGGACGAGCCTGTCCCGACGATTTTCATCAATGCATTACAGGCTGCTTTGTAGCCGTCTTTCTTGGTTCCTTTAAAGCCTTCTGAATGCACGGGAAGGACCGGTATGCCTTTTTCTGCCGAGACTTTTTTACAGACAGCATCGATATCGTCTCCGATGAGCCCTATAATACAGGTCGAGTATATGAAAGCGGCTTTCGGCATATACTGATCGATGAGTTCGATGAGTGATTGGTAAAGTTTTTTTTCTCCGCCGTAAATGACATCCATCTCTTTCAGGTCCGTGGAAAAGCTCAGGCGGTGCAGCTCGGGTCCTGAAGAAACGGCCCCTCGGATATCCCAGGTGTACGCAGCACACCCAATGGGGCCGTGAACGACATGAAGAGCGTCTGCAACCGGGTAGAGTACGACACGTGAGCCACAGAAAACACAGGCTCTCTGGCTGACCGACCCGGAAAGACTGGTGGTTTCGCATTTGATGTCGAATGTTGCAGATGCTTTGTTTTTTTCGAAAACCTGTTTTTTTCTTCCTTCGAGTATTTCAAGTTTTTCCATGGCTTCTACCCCTGGTTCAATGGTTTACATAACGAGTTCGAACGATTCTTCAGGAGCGTCTCGATCCTGCCGGTCCATGAGGACACCGAGTATTTTCTCGGCAAGTCTGATAGCACCCATGTAGCCGATACTCGGAAAATAGCTGTGACCGATACGGTCGAGAATCGGAAAACCGAAGCGGACAAAGGGGATGTCCTCGTCGCGGGCGATGTACTTGCCGTACGTATTTCCGATCAGGAGATCGACGGGTTCGTTCTTTATCCACTGATGCAGCAGATAGATATCGGCTTGAGGACCGTTTTTGACATTTGCATCCGCATGAGTTTCGGCCAGTATGGCACGGATACGCTGTTCGAACCGTTTGCCAGGGGTACCGCTGATGATATGTGCCGGTTTCATATTCAGGTCAAGCAGAAATTCTGTAAGCGGGACAAGGTCGTCAGGGTCGCCGAAGAGTGCAACTTTTTTACCATGGAAGTATTGTTCCATGTCTGTCATCAGGTCGACAAGTCTTCCTCTTTCGTCCGTGATCGACTCGGGTATTTTTACACCGGCAGAGTTGCTCAGCCTCATCAGAAAGCGGTCGGTAGCTCTCAATCCGACAGGAATGTCTTCGGTTTTGAACGGAACCTTGCATTTTTTGTCGAGAGCGACAGCGCCCGGTTCACCGCTGAAACAACCCAATGCGATCGATGATTTACTGTCACCAGTGCTTTTCAGGTCAGGCACCTGAATGCCGCCTTTTGGGTAGAACACATGTTTTCCTGTCTGCGGCGCATCGAGTACATCCGAAGTATCGGGGAAAAGCTGAATCGTTACGCCGAGTTCTTTGGCTAGCCTTTTGATTTCCCGCATGTCGGAAGGTTCCATCCATCCTGCAACAATGTTGATCTGGTCGATCGGCTTACCGGTATTCTCACCAAACTGTTCTGCCATGGCGGCAACCATGTTGGCATACCCGGTAACGTGTGAACCCACAAAACTCGGAGTGGGTGCGTAAATCACATGTTTTCCTTCAGGTATCTTGCCGTCATCGTTGGCTTTGGTGACAATCTGTTGCAGGTCGTCGCCGATTGTTTCCGAAAGACAGGTTGAATGAACCGCAATGAGGTCAGGTTCATAAACCGTAAAAATGTTGTCGATAGCCGTTATAAGGTTTGCCTGTCCTCCGAATACCGATGCTCCTTCCGTGAAAGAGCTCGTTGCTGCCATAACGGGTTCCTTGTAATGACGTGTCAGGGTACTTCGGTGATAAGAGCAGCATCCCTGGGAACCATGGCTGTGGGGAAGACAACCATGTATTCCCAAAGCGGCATACATGGCGCCTATAGGCTGGCAGGTTTTAGCCGGGTTTATCGTGAGGGCTTCACGTTCGAGTATCTCTTTTTTGGTATGTCGTAATAACATGTTCGTTAATCTCCTTTTTTTAAGGCATCTCTGTTACTGTTACAGCACGCAATGATTGCTTCGTTGGTCGGTGCTCGAAATCCTCGAGTGCTTCGTTCGCCTCACACTCGAGGCGAACGGACAATTTTCAGAGGTGGATTTTACTGTGTTACGTAGTCAGCTTCCAGCTCAACCGCTGTTTCCTCCCAGGGTGCCTGGATCAGTTTCCATATGCGGCTGTTAACCATCCGGTCGATGTCCCTGTAGAAGTTGATTGCACCGGTGAAGCCGGCGTAAGGCCCTCCATAATCATAACTATGTAGCTGTTTCAGGGGTACACCCATTTTTTGAACCACATATTTCTCCTTGATGCCGGCACAGAAAATGTCTGGTTTGTAGAGCTCGATCAGTTTTTCTGTTTCGTAATGGCTTATATCGTCGATAACCAGTGACCCTTTGTGCATATCAGGCATCATACCCTCATAATCCCTTATGTCGAGGCCGGCTTGTTTTAGCTTTTCAAGCTCTTCTTCGGTTTTTCTGGGTTTATACCTGTCCGGATCGGCGCTGATCTTCAGTTCTTCGATGTTTTTACTGTCGGCATCGACCTTGATGTTCGGAATGACCCGCCGACCTTCATAGTCGTCTCGGTGCCCGAACTCGTATCCTGCCGATAGCGTTTCCATTCCTAGTTCTCCGAACAGCTCCTGGTAATGGTGAGCTCTCGATCCGCCCACGAACAGCATGGCGAGCTTGCCTTTGGTTTTCGGATGTATTTCTTCGATAACCGATGAAACTGCAGGCATCTCTTCGGCAATTACCTCTTCGACCCTTGCCATCAACGAATCGTCTTCGAAGTATCGGGCAATCCGACGCAGTGACTTTGCGGTCGCTTCCGCTCCGATGAAGTTCACTTTCATCCAGGGTATACCGTACTTGGTTTCCATCATTTCTGCCATGTAGTTGATCGAACGATGGCACATGATGACATTCAGATCGGCCGTGTGCGAGTTCTCGAATTGACCTATGGTCGAGTTACCACTGAAACTTGCAACCAGAGTGATCCCGCATTTTGCGAGCAGGCGTTCGATTTCAAATGCATCACCGCCGATGTTGTATTCACCGAGCATGTTGATCTTGAACGTGCCGCCTTTGTCTTTGTCGTCAAGGCCGACTACATGCTTGAAGACCTGGTTGTTTGCGATATGGTGTCCGGCCGACTGGCTGACTCCCTTGTAGCCTTCGCAACTGAATCCGAAAATGTTACAGTCGCCGAGTTTTTCACGCATCTCCTTGGCAACCGCATGAATGTCATCACCGATAAGGCCTACCGGACAGGTTGAGAAAATACCGATGGCTTTCGGGTGAAAGAGGTCATATGCTTCCTGAATCGCCTTTTTCAGTTTTTTCTCACCCCCGAAAACCACATGCTCTTCCTGCATGTCGGTAGAGAAGCAATAGGTCATATAGTTTTCACCTTCAGGACCGTCCGGCCGGGTTTGGTTTCTTCTGGTCAACCATGCGTAAAAACTGCAGCCGATCGGGCCATGAACCAGATTGACGATGTCCCTTGTCGGTCCTAAAACAACTCCTTTACAACCTGCGTAGGAACAACCCCTTTGTGTGATTATGCCTGGTATGGTACGGATGTTCGCCTGTACCTGTGGGATTTCTGCGGGGTCGTTGATGACAATCGCTTTACCTCTTTTCTTGGCAACTTTCGGTGGATACTTTTTTATCAGTTCCTCCTTTACTGCAGAAGGATCCGGTAATATTCTTGACTCCATAAGTCGTGTCTCCGTTTTCATCATAAATTGTTTTTATACTAGCGCTGCATCGCCGATTTCCCCAGTGCGTACCCTGATGCTGTCGGTGATGTCGGTAACGAAGATTTTGCCATCACCGGGTTTTCCGGTCTGATTGGTTTTAATTATCGTATCGATGGCGGTTTGTTTCATCTCGTCAGGTACCACAATGGCAATGAGTCTTTTCGCTACCAGGCGAGGTGGTCCGCCGAGCTGCTCGATTGCTTCCTGGTAACCGTTTTCGGCACCTTCCAGAATATCGAAATGCACTTGACCTTTCCCTCTCCCGAGAATACGTCCGAGGGCAGTGAATGAAGAGATGCCTGCGTCGATGAGTGCCTGCTTCGTTTCATTCATTTTTTTCATCCTGATAATAGCAATGATCTCCTTCATTATGCCTCCTTCGGTTCAGCAACTTCCGGTTCGCTCTCCTCGAGTCCCGAGCTGATGGTGTAGACCTCCTCGACTTTGGATACAAAGATTTTACCGTCTCCGAACTTTCCTTCTTCTCCTGTCTTGGCGTTCATCATAATTGCGTCGAGGACGAACCTTTTGTCTGCGTCTGGAACGACGGTTACGAGCATCTCCTTCGGTAATTCATCGTATACGACATCTCCGACTCTGAGGCCTCTTTGCTTTCCTCGTCCTACTACAGGGATTTTCGTTACGGCCGGATATCCTGCGTCGAGTAATCCCTGCATGACTTCCTGCGCTTTGGCTGGCCGGATAATTGCTCTGATCATTAACATGTTGATGACTCCTTTGTTTTTTAGTTTGCTATACCGAAATCGATCAAGAGTTTTTCGAGTTCATCGATCTCGAGAGGCTTTGGTACGACAAACATCTCGTTGTCGTCGATTTTTTTTGCCAGAGTACGGTATTCATCGGCCTGGGTGTGTGTGGGATCGAAATCGATAACGGTTTTACGGTTGATCTCTGCACGCTGTACCATGTTGTCGCGTGGGACGAAATGGATCATCTGGGTGCCGAGCTGTCTTGCGAGCTCTGTGATCATCTCTTTTTCATTATCGACTTTACGGCTGTTGCAGATGAGACCTCCTAAACGAACACCACCGGCATCGGCATATTTGAGAATTCCTTTACAGATGTTGTTGGCTGCATACATGGCCATCATCTCACCCGACACGACGATATAGATTTCTTCAGCCTTGCCGTCACGGATCGGCATTGCAAAACCTCCGCAAACAACGTCGCCGAGTACGTCGTAAAAGACATAGTCCAGGTTCCATTCGTCATCATAAGCCCCGAGCTGCTCCAACATATTGACCGAGGTGATGATTCCGCGGCCCGCACAGCCTACTCCCGGCTCCGGTCCCCCGGACTCGGTACAACGGGAAGCGCCGTACCCTTCCTTGATGATATCTTCGAGTTCAACATCCTCTCCCTCCTCGCGCAATGTATCGAGAACGGTTTTCTGGCTCAGTCCACCGAGGAGAAGCCTTGTTGAATCAGCTTTCGGATCACAGCCGACAACCATGACCTTTTTTCCCATCTCTGCAAGTCCTGCAACAGTGTTCTGCGTGGTGGTTGACTTGCCGATACCACCCTTTCCATAAATTGCAACCTTCCTCATTGTTTTAAGTATTTAGGTTATATGGTTGTTTTCCCTGAATAATTCAGGTTTTTAATCTTTCTTTGTTGCATTTTTAATCTCAAGTTTCGTGCCAAAGGGAGTGCAGTCGTTGCATAAAAGTATTGCTCCTGTTTTTTTTCTGGTTAACTCATTATTTTTTGGTGAGTTATTGTTTGTGTTTTTTTTTTCTGCAGTTTTGATCAAACATTCCGAAAGCCGGTCTTGGAAGGATAAAAAGGCTACAAGGAGGTGTGAAAAGCGGTTTTCTTACAAAAGTGTATCTTTCTCGTTGTTTCGTATCGGTTGAGAAGGGATTGTTACTGGTTACATGCTCGTTGCTGAGCCGATTTCCATAAGCGGTGCAAGATATGAACGGGGTGAAAGGAACGGGAATGCTTTCGTTGGTGGATATTTATTTCCTACATAAATGTTGTTTTTGTTGTCATGCGGATAGAAGGTGATGATATGTGTCCGTAAACCCCTTATATTACAATGACTAACCGAAGAGAAGTCGATAAGCTGTTTGAAACTGGAACGGTGTGGTTTCCGGAAGGTAGGAATGCTGAGAGAAAGAAAACTGAAAAGTATGATGCACTCAGGAAAAACAAGGTCGGAATCTTTTTTGCCTGAATTATCTCGAACAGAAAAGAAACGCGATGCAAAAGCGGTCGGTGCTGTAGCTTTGGGGGCCTTTGCTGTTGGTGCGCTTGCCATTGGTGCGTGGGCTGTAGGGGTTTTCGCAGTAGGACGGTTTGTTGTCGGCAGGCTGTTGGTGCGCTATTCAAAATTCAAAGGTTTGGAAGTTGACGAGCTGAAGGTTGGCCGTCTTCATGTCGGTGAGTTACATGTCGACAAGGTTATGAAACCAGAAAACGAGGGATCATGAATTATCTGTTCCGCAACATTTCTCTGGCCGGATTGGCGATTGTCATGCTGCTTCTTACAGCTTGTGATGATGACGGTAACCCACTTTTCAGTTCGGGTATCGACTATCAAGACGGGCAAATCTATGATAAAACCGACAGTGACAATGACGGGTCAAAAGGTAAAATGAACTATAACGGTTATACCTATGAAGTGGTGCGGATAGGAGTACAGTGGTGGATGGCCGAGAACCTCAGGACAACGAGATACAGTGCCGGCACGCAAATACCCGAGGTGGTCGATGAGGATGCCTGGTCGGGTTTGACGGAAGGTGGATGGTGCAATTATAACAATGAGCCTGCAACGGGAGCAACATATGGTAAACTCTATAACTGGTTTGCTGTCAATACCGGCAAGCTCGCTCCTCCTGGTTGGCTTGTTCCTTCCAATGCGCAGTGGGGAACCTTGCGTGACTACCTCGGGGGAGGACTTGCAGCTGGGAAACCCTTGAAAGAAAGAGGGACGGAGCATTGGAAATCTCCGAATTCAGGTGACAATTTGAGCGGTTTTACTGCTCTTGGTAGTGGCGGCCGTTTTGACTTCGGTCCATTTTACGGTCTCAGGGAATATGCGTTTTTCTGGACATCTTCGGCAAGCGGAAGCGGGAACGCCGGTTACTACTCTCTCAGCTACGATGGAAACCGTTTTGTCGGTGATGTCGACGATAAAAGCTCCGGTTATTCTGTTCGCTGCGTGAAGGAGTAAGCAGACCGGTGTTCTCGTTTTTCGTTTCTTTTTTTGTATTCTTTGTGAAAAACCATTGTTCCACGGTGTATCCAGTCTTTTCTATGCTTGTCATTGTCGTGCCTGACCCGTGAAACACGAATATCTTTTATCCGGGGTTGCAACAGTGCCTTCCATGATGAGTTATGACTTATGGTCGGTACTTTTTGTAATCGATCCCGAACTTTTTGACACGTAGTCCCATCACTCGTTCAGTGAGGCCGAGCTGCATGGCGGCTTTGGCCATGTTTCCTTTGGTGCGTTTCAAAGCCTCGATAATCATTTCATGCTCGATGGCGTCGAGTCTCTGCTGCAGAGAGCCGCTGGCTGGAGTACCGCTTGATTCGGCGGTTTGCAGGGTCGGTGGCAGATGGTAGCCGTGTATGACATTGTCTTCGCTAAGAATCACTGCTCTCTCGATGCAGTTTTCAAGTTCCCTTACGTTGCCGGGCCAGTGGTAACGCATAAACATATCTATGGCTCGTGTCGATATTCTTCGCACGCCCTTGAAGTTTAGCGCATTGTATTTTTCAACGAAGTAGTCGGAGAGCACCAGTATGTCTGCTTTTCGTTCACGCAAGGGAGGAACTGTTATCGGAAAAATGTTCAGGCGGTAGTAGAGATCTTCTCTGAATTTTCCTTTTTCAATTTCTTCTTCAAGGTCTCTATTGGTCGCTGCAATGACTCTGATGTCGGTTTTCAGTGTTTTGGAGCCACCAACTCTCTCGAACTCTTTTTCCTGAAGAATCCGGAGCAGTTTGGCTTGTACAGGCAGCGTGAGCTCGCCAATTTCGTCAAGAAAAATCGTTCCGCCGTCGGCAAGCTCGAATCTTCCCCGCCGGTTGGCTGTGGCGCCGGTAAATGAGCCCTTTTCATGCCCGAACAGTTCACTTTCGATGATGCTTTCCGGCAGGGCAGCGCAATTGAACTTGATAAAGGGCTTTTCAGCTCGGTGGCTTTTATAGTGTATGGCGCTTGCAACCAATTCCTTGCCGACACCGCTTTCACCGAGAATGAGTGCCGTGGCGTTCGTTGGTGCTATTTTGTCTATCATTCTGAAAACAGCGATCATCGCTTTCGAGCTGCCTATGATGTTGGCGGGGCGGTGTTGAGCGCTGTAGAGTTCGTCGTCGCTTTCATGTACATCACCGCGATAGAAAGAAAAAGGTTCTTGCTTGTCGGGGGAATTGTTTTGCGTTTCTCCCTGCCGTTCTTCCTGATCGAGCTGTTTAATACGGACCGCTTGCGATATCATGGCGGCAATGATAGAGAGAAGATCGACCAGCTCTTCGACAGACTCTTTTTCCTGCATCTGATTCGAGGTTTTTCCAGTATGATTGTCATCCGTAAAAACCGGCCGGTCAGTACTGAGTGTGCCGATGACTTCATTGTCAGCCTTGATCGGTACACAGACAAAGCAAAGGTGTTCGGTATCGATTCGGTTTCTCGATCCTGTCCTGTCAAGGAACTGCGGTTCTTCGTCAATCCTGGGGACGATTCTGCTCCTGCCGGTTTTGACGACGTTTCCGATGATGCCTTCGCCGGGCATGTATCGTCCCCTGGCCTGTTCTTCTTCGGTGAGTCCGAAAGATTCATTGATGACAATTTCATTTGTCCCACGGTTCAGGATGGTGATGACTCCCCGTATCATATTGGTATGTTCAGACATGATGCTGAGTATGTCCCGGAGTACCTTGTTGATATCTTTGGTGTAATTCAAGGCCCTGCTAACTTCTGCAAGAAGGCTGAGTGTCTTTGTTTTTTCACTTACCGGGATTCTCATCTTTTGCATGTGTCCTGAGGGTTGACAAAGCATTGTGTGTATATGTTTACCAGTTCGGCAGCAGAAAGCCTGCATTTTTTCTTATCAGCGGCGAGTCTGACATTCGGGAGCAGCTTTCTCGCTTGTTCACGGTCAACGTTTATGCCTCTGGTCGATAGAATATGTTGGACCGAAGCACTGCCTGAATGTTTTCCGATGACAAGCTCATAGCTCTCTTTACCGATATCGCCTGGTAAAAAAGGCTGATAGGATAGTGGGTCCTTAAGCAAGGCATTACAGTGAATTCCCGACTCGTGCTGGAAAACAGCATTACCGATAACCGGTTTCTGGTCTTGAATGAATCTGTTCGAGGCTTTTGCGACAGTTTCACAGAGAGAATACAGCAGTTCGGCTTTTATGGAAATAGGGTATTGTCCCGATAGTTTCAGCGCGACGGCAAGTTCTTCAAGGGCTGCATTTCCTGCACGTTCTCCAAGCCCGGTAACGGAGACGCTTACTGCGTCGCATCCTGCTTCGATAGCACTGAATGCGTTTGCCGTGGCCATTCCCAGATCATTGTGGGCATGAAATTCGAGAGCTACAGAAGCCGAGGATTTCAGATGCTGTATCTGCTGTATGAGTGTCAACGGGGTTGCAATGCCGACAGTGTCGGCAATACGTACCCGGTCCGCTCCACATGCAGAAGCATCTCGAACGAACGTTTCGAGAGTTTTGCCATTGGTTCGCGTAGCGTCCTGACCACCAACGCTCACAAAGCTGAAATATTTTTTTGCCTCCGGTATGAGTGTTTCCAATTGGCGGTGAACCCATGCATAGTCCTTTTCCATAAGGTTCAGGTAGAGTTCCGAGAGAGGGAAGCTGAGGTGAATACCCTCGGTGCCGGCTGCTCTTGCACATTCGAGGTCTGCCCTTGTTGCTCTTGACCAGGAGGTCAGGCGTACAGGGAGATTCATTGACACGATCTCTCTGATGACGCTCTGTTCTTCGGAGCTGATAGCGGGATAACCGATTTCCAATTCATCGACTCCGGTTGCGGCCAGCTTCCTTGCGATATCTTTTTTCTCTGACGGGCTAAAAGCAACACCGGGGGCTTGTTCACCATCCCGAAGTGTTGTATCGATGATCCACGGGGTAAACAAAGGGGGATGCATATGTGGCGTAATATTGCTCATAGTGGTTTCAGGCTTCTCGATCCTGTCTTGGTTGTATGCTTTTTCTTCGGAAATAATTAATTTTAAAGCCTTCTTTATTCTAAATAAATAAGGTTATTGTTTTAAAAAATAAAAATATTTTAAACATTTTGGTGGTTTTCTTGTGAGGGTACCCTGAGTGTGTGGGAGATGTTTTCCGGGAGTGAACAAATGGAGGTTTCACTCCAGGATTCCGAGGAACGGAAGTTGTCGATACTTTCCGGCATAGTCTATGCCGTAACCTACGATAAACCTGTTCGGGACGGTAAATCCCAGATAATCGATGGTTACCGGGTGTTTTCTTGCAGCAGGTTTCTCGAGCAGCGTACAGATTTTAAGCGAAGCGGGATTGCAATTGAGGAATTCGTGACTGATTCTGCTGATTGTAAGGCCTGTATCGATGATATCCTCTACTACCAGGATATCATGTCCTGTAACATCGATAGTGCCGGTAATGCAGACCTTGCCAGATGACTGAATACCATTACCGTAGCTTGAAGCCTGTATAAACTCGATGTGACAAGGTACTTCGATCGAGCGTACGAGGTCGGCAGTAAACATGAACGCCCCTTTCAGTACACAGATGACAATCAGTCTTTCTGTAGATGCGAAATCGGAAGATATCAGCTTGCTGAGTTTTCCGACGCGTTGTTGTATTTTTTCTGCTGAAATAAGTTCAACGACTGTTTCTTTGCTTGTCATGGGAAATTGTCTCGGTCTGTTTTTCATGTGCCTGCTGCACGAATGTTTTTATTTCTTCAAGATACCGCTGTCTGGTATCTTCGGGAAGAAACGAAGCGATGAAAGAGTTAACCGCAAACTGAATGATATCCTTCCGGTCAAGGTTCAACGCTTCCTGGACAGCCATATAGTTTTCATTGATATATCCGCCAAAATACGCAGGGTCGTCCGAGTTTACCGTGACAAGAAGTCCTCTGTCAAGCATCTTTTTGAGGTTGTGTTTCTTCATCGAAGGAAAAACGTGCAACTTGACGTTTGAGAGGGGGCATACGGTGAGCGGAATTTTCGATCCAACCAGCTTTTCAACCAGCTTCTCGTCTTCCATGCAATGAACGCCATGATCGATCCTCGCGACTTTGAGAATGTTCAATGCCTGCCAAATATAGTCTGCATGTCCCTCTTCACCTGCATGTGCAACGGTAAGGAACCCTTCTTTATGCGCGCGTTTATAGAGCTCTCTGAATTTGTCGGGTGGATTGCCGAGTTCAGAAGAGTCGAGGCCGATACCTGCAATGATGTTCTTGTAGTCGAGTGCCTGTTCGAGAGTTTCCAATCCTTCTTTTTCGCTGAGGTGGCGAAGAATACACATGAATAGTTTCGTGGTGATACCGAGCTGTTTTTCACCATCTCGAAGTGCTCTGTGTATTCCTTTCGTGACCATGTCGAAATCGATGCCTTCTCTGGATGTGTGGGTTTGGGGGTCGAAAAAGATTTCAGCATGACGTACATTCTGAGTGACGGCTTTTTTCAGGTACGCTGTTGTGAGGTCGTAAAAATCCTGCTCGTGAAGCAGCACTGATGCGGCATTATAATAAATATCGAGAAATGACTGCTGGTCATCGAAGGCATATGCCTTCCGGACAGATGTTGTATCGGGATAGGGAAGTGGCACGCTGTTGCGTTTTCCCATTGCCATCATCATCTCAGGTTCAAGTGTGCCCTCGATATGGAGGTGCAGTTCAGCTTTGGGTATTGCCTCGATGAAGGTTTTCATAGTATCGCAAGATACCAAAAAAGCGTGGTATGAGGCAGGAATATGATTGACTCATCACGCCTGTTATGCAGTATTCCCTGAAACGTCGTGTGTGTTCGACACTCCCGATTGATGAGGTGAATCTACTCCTTCAGGTAAGGGCCAGCGAAGCAATCACTTTGCATATCATTTTTAGGTTGCTCCTGTTGCAGACGCATACTCGATGTGCCGCTGCATATAAGACTCGTATTTCAATATGAACAGAGCGGTCTATTGTGATGATCTCTTTTTCCTTTTTCTTGATGATGCAATCGGAAAATGCAGCCTGCTTCACTTGCAGCTCAGTTTTTTATGCATTCGTCTCCTTGTTCTTGAATGTTCACCCAGCTTTTTCGCTGAAGATGTTATGCTATGGCTCCTTGTCTTGGTTGTTTATTTTGATTACGTCATCTCTATGAGAGCCGAGTGCGGTCGATAACCGACGTGTAATTTTGATCATGTCTGCCTCTTGACGGTCAATGCCATAAACAGAAAGCGGGAAATTGAGCGGTTCCTGGATTTTCCAGATTTGTTCGTGCTTGTCAGGCGGAAAAATCTTTGCAGGGTCTCCGACAGCAATCCATCCGATCGGGATGGTTGTTCCGGCTGAAACTTTTGTCTTGAGATGGACGATACCGTTAACCCGGACTTCACAGCCTTTTTCCAAATGTGCTCCATGGAATACGGCTGCACCGGTGGCAATGAATACTTCATTGTCGATTATGCAACCCGCTACATGGGTATTGGGACCGACCAGGCAGTTGTTGCCGATTTTCAAATCGTGTCTGGTTGAGCTTCGCAGGACGGCATTTTCCATAACAATGCATTCGCTTCCGACTTGTATAGTCCCGCCTTCTGCAATGACCTGGGCGCCAAACAGGATCCGGCTGTTTTTACCTATGACGACATCTCCACAGACAACGGCGTTCGGCGCAATGTAAGCTGTTGGATGGATCACCGGGCTTTTTCCTTGATGGCTGATGAGCATAGAGGCGCTGCAGTTTAGTGAATTATGGGGCTTACTGTTTTCTTTCTTGTGAACCTGTCAGCGAGGCATCGATATCGAGTCCGATATGAATGCTGTCTGCATGAAGATGGCTGAACGTGTCAGGGAGCGAAGCGTTGTCATGCAGAAAGATGTCACGTTTGCATTGCCGCGATTGCCTATAGCCAGCAGGTTAGCAGAAATGAGTACTGTATGACACCTCTTGGTCCGGCTTTGAGAAACGGTATAAAGAGCACCCGGTCCGGGTGCTCTTGAAAGAAGACAGCTTGCAATGGAAAATGCTGCAAGTTGAAAGATTTTGGGCGAAAGATCAGTCATCGAGTGCCTTTTTCTTTTCATCACTGCCAAGTCTCCTGTAAGCGGTTATACCGAGTACAATCAAAGCCATCAGTAGAGAAACGAACTTGATCGGGTCGCTCAGCTCCGGCCAGTTGAACAGATAGCCTTCGACAAGTGTAACTATACCTCCGAACACCATACCGGGGCCAAGAGCCGGAACCCGAATGAAGGTTCCTGCAATAACGGCGATCAAGCCTACAGGAACCGCGGTGAAAAACAAACGCATCTGATGCTGCTTGTTTGCTGCATTGAATCGAGCCGATGCTTCTTCTCTTTGTTTGTTTATCTCGGCCTTTTTCTCCGGGGTGATATTTTCTGCCGGTGGCTTTTCGATGAGCTGGCTGGTATGATAATCATCCCAGTTCGGCGCGGGGCTGAAGGTTTTGACACCATAGAAGACAAGCATGGGGAGAAGTATCGCTATTCCCATGGCTATGGCGAAGTTGATGCCTTTCATGAACATCTCTCCTTATTTGTTTTTGGCAATTACCCACACCGCATGAACAATGCCAGGTAAGTAACCAAGAATGGTTAAAACAACGTTGAGCCAGAAGTGCTTGCCGAGACCGACTTGTAAAAAGACACCGAGAGGCGGCAACAGAATTGCAAGAATGATTTTGAGCAGTTCCATAGAATATGTCTTCTTTCTTTTTGTCAAGGATGCTATTATCGGTAACTGAACAGATCTTTGTTGAAAACAAGAGTGTACAGATGATGATGGAAAAGTTACGATTTATATGAGATATTCAGGAAAGAGTCGGCCGGTTGATCGATTAATATGCATATTGCGTTACATTTTCGTTAACCGTTTCCGGTCTTCTCCGGTTATCGTTTCTTTATAGTGCATTGACCTGTTGCCGGAAAGATTTGCGGAAAAAACAGATGCTGTTTTTCGGCTGGTTGGCTTGAATGATTTACGTTGATAAGAAGAGGTTATTTGCCCGTGGGTATGGTTATTGTTTTAAGACCCATTGGAGCATCGTAGTGCGATGAACAATGTTTCGATATGTTTGGTATGCAGAGAAGCGACAAGAAGGTTATGCGGTATATTCTTTCGATCAATACAGGCTCTTCGAGCATCAAGTTTTCGTTATACAGTATCGGAGAGGCTGAAAACGTTATTTTTTCCGGTTCCCTGACAAGGATAGGTTCTGATAGCGGATGTTTTTTTGTCAGAGATGCAAAGGGGAGAGCTGTCGTAGAGGAGTCTATCGCTGTCTCCGATCATGAAAGAGCATGTGTTCATGTTTTTTCATGGCTCTTGACCCGAAGCCAGATGCCTACGCCCGATGCGATCGGGCACCGCATGGTGCATGGAGGGCCTGAATTCACCGTTCCAGAAATTATCACTCCTGTGTTGATCGAGTCACTCGAACAATTGAGTCCTTTCGCACCTGAACATCTTCCCCATGCCTTGAAAGCCGTCAAACATGTCGAGGCCCTGCTTCCCGGTGTGTTGCAGGTTGCTTGCTTCGATACGGCTTTCCATCATACCATGCCATCTGTCGCCCGGCTCTATCCCTTACCTGTGGCCATTCGAAGCCAGGGGGTACAGCGTTACGGATTTCATGGCCTTTCCTGTGAGTATCTGTTGGGAGATCTCGAACGGCTCGAGGGGGGGCGTGAGGTTCTCGAAGAAAAGATCATACTTGCCCATCTTGGGCATGGAGCAAGTATGACGGCCGTATTACATGGAGAAAGCGTGGATACGACAATGGGGTTTTCTCCGGCTGGCGGTTTGGTAATGAGTACCCGGACAGGGGATCTCGATCCGGGAGTTATTTTATTTTTACTGGAACAGGATGGGTTGAGTCCGCAAGTGATAAAGGATATGGTCAACCGCCGTTCCGGACTGCTTGGAGTGTCAGGAAGAAGCAATGACATGCGTGACCTTCTTGACATGGAACAGGATGACGCTGCAGCACATCAGGCGATAGAACTGTTCTGCTATCAGGCGAAGAAACATATCGGTTCACTTACTGCCACACTGGGAGGGCTCGATACTCTTGTTTTTACCGGAGGCATAGGTGAACACTCGGCAGCTATACGAAAACGTATCTGTTCCGGGCTGGAGTTTCTCGGTGTACATGTCGATGAGCGAAAAAACGGTTTGAATATGCCTGTTATATCGCAAGAAACAGGGCATGTCACCGTCAGAGTTATGAAAACCAACGAAGAACTTATGATCGCTCGCCATACCAATACGCTATTGAGTGAAAATTTACGGTAAGTTTTATGTTACTAAACAGATGAACCACATAAATGAGGGAGTGTAAAACGATGAATGGAGACCAGATGATCGAGTCACAGACTAAAAACTCGCTTTCGAAAAAAGAAGCGAAACTTATAGACGCTTACTGGCGGGCAGCCAACTATCTCTCTGTCGGGCAAATTTACCTCTTGGAAAACCCGTTGTTGAAAAAGGCGCTCAAGCCCGAGCATGTCAAGCCAAGGCTATTGGGTCACTGGGGAACCACACCCGGCCTGAATTTTATCTATGTTCATCTGAACCGTGTTATCAAGGCAAGAGATCTCGATATGATTTATATCGCCGGACCAGGGCATGGTGGTCCTGCGCTGGTATCAAACGTCTGGCTCGAGGGGACCTATAGCGAGTATTATCCTGATGTGTCATTCGATGAACAAGGAATGAAACGTCTGTTTCGGCAGTTCTCTTTTCCCGGGGGGATTCCCAGTCATGTTGCACCCGAAACGCCCGGTTCTATTCACGAGGGAGGTGAATTAGGGTATGCTTTGTCTCATGCTTACGGTGCGGTTTTCGACAATCCAGATCTGATTGCGACCTGTGTCGTCGGCGATGGAGAGGCGGAAACGGGGCCTTTGGCGACAGCATGGCACAGCAACAAGTTCCTCAACCCAAAGTGTGATGGTGCAGTGCTTCCTATTCTTCATCTCAATGGGTATAAAATCGCAAATCCAACGGTGCTTGCAAGGATATCGCACGAAGAGCTGGAGAATCTCATGATTGGCTACGGTTACAAGCCATACTTCGTTGAAGGGAGTGATCCCGAAGCCATGCACCAAACGATGGCAGCAACCCTCGACTGTTGCTTTGACGAGATCAGGGAAATTCAGTACAGGGCCAGAATAAATGGAGACGTAGAGCGTCCACGATGGCCTATGATTGTATTACGCTCCCCGAAAGGGTGGACAGGACCAAAAGAGGTGGACGGTAAAAAAACGGAAGACTATTGGCGGTCTCACCAGGTGCCGTTTTCAAACGTTCGTGAAAATTCCGAGCACTTGATGCTTTTGGAGTCATGGATGAAAAGTTACAAACCTGAGGAGCTGTTTACCGAAGAGGGGGCACTGAAAGCCGAACTCCAGGAACTTGCCCCGCAAGGAAAGCGAAGGATGGGTGACAATCCCCATGCAAATGGTGGTTTGCTTCTCCAGAAGCTTCGGATGCCTGATTTTCAGGATTACGCAATTGAGGTATCGAAACCCGGATCGGTCATTGCCGAAGCGCCAAAACCGATGGCTCGTTTTCTCCGCGATATCATGAAGCGCAACGCAAGTGCATCAAATTTCAGGGTTTTCGGACCGGACGAAACGGCATCCAACCGTCTCAGTGCTCTTTTCGAGGAAACGGAAAGGGTATGGATGGGAGAGATAATTCCTGAAGACGATCACCTCTCTCCCGATGGAAAAGTAATGGAAATTCTTTCCGAGCATACCTGCCAGGGTTGGCTCGAAGGTTACCTGCTTACAGGCAGGCATGGTTTCTTTTCCTGCTATGAGGCTTTTATCCATATCATCGATTCAATGTTCAACCAGCATGCCAAGTGGTTGAAAGTAACCAATGATGAAATTCCCTGGAGGAGACCGATAGCATCCTTGAACTACTTTTTGACATCGCATGTGTGGAGGCAGGATCATAACGGTTTTTCTCATCAGGACCCCGGATTCATCGATCATGTTGTCAACAAAAAAGCCGATGTGATCAGGATTTACCTGCCGCCGGACGCAAATACGCTCTTGTCCGTAGCAGATCACTGTCTTCGTTCACGGAACTACATCAACGTGATCGTTGCCGGAAAGCAACCTGCGTATCAGTGGCTTGACATGGATGCTGCCGTCAAGCACTGTACGAGTGGCATCGGTATCTGGGAGTGGGCCTCGAATGATACTGATGACGGGGATCCCGATGTTGTGATGGCATGTGCAGGTGATGTTCCTACGCTCGAAACGCTTGCCGCTGTCGATATCCTGCGCCGTCAGATTCCGGATTTGAAAATCAGAGTGGTCAATGTTGTCGATCTTATGACCCTGCAGCCGGTAGAAGAGCACCCGCATGGTCTTGAGGACAGGCATTTCGATGATATTTTTACCACGGATAAACCCATTATTTTCGCATATCATGGCTATCCCTGGCTGATCCATCGGCTGACTTATCGCAGGACAAATCACAAGAATCTTCATGTGCGCGGGTATAAGGAAGAGGGTACGACAACCACCCCGTTCGATATGGTGGTGATGAACGATCTCGACCGTTTTCATCTTGTTGCCGATGTTGTCGATCGGGTTCCCCGTCTTCGACAGAGGGCTGCTTACGTGAAGCAGTATGTTCGTGACCGCCTCATCGATCACAAGGAATATATTTGCAAACATGGGCAGGATATGCCAGAAATCCAGGACTGGAAATGGGAATGGTAAAGAGATGATTGTCTGTAACCGAACAGGTATTCATGTGACGGGATGACGGTTCTTATCGTTATGCGTGAAAAACGGATTATTCTGAGAATGGTATTTGTTTCATATTATTATGTTTTGATGTCTTTCGTTGTAATATGAGTGTATTTCGTCGTTACGACACATTGATAACCTGCTGATCGTTTATGCTTCTCGACAGTTTTCTTCTTGTTCTCGGGTTGACCCTTTTGCTCGGAGGGGGCAATTTTCTTGTGACCGGCGCTTCTGCCCTGGCAAGAAATTTGGGAGTGTCCCCTCTGGTGATCGGCTTGACGGTGGTGGCTTTCGGTACCAGTGCTCCTGAACTTTCGATCAACCTGCTCGGTGCTTTGCAGGGGAACAGCGGAATCTCGTTTGGGAATATTATTGGATCCAATATTGCCAATATCGGTTTGATTCTCGGATTGACTGCTGTCATCAGGCCTTTGACGATCGAAAGCGTTATTATCTCCAGGGAGATACCGATGTTGATTCTCGTTTCCGCTATAGCGCTGGTTGCGGGAAGTGACGTGTTTCTCCGTTCGGCTCAGGGTATGTTCGATCGTTCGGACGGGTTGGTTTTTTTGATGCTGTTCGGGGTATTCATGTACTATACTATCGGGGATCTCATGAAGAAACGAAGAGATCGCCTGGTCGAAGAGGCCGAGGAATTTGCAGGAGGCAAAGGCTTGAGAGATACGGTGCTGAATATCGGGATGTTTGTCGGTGGTATCGCCGGATTGCTTGGGGGTGGGAAACTTTTGGTTGATGCTGCGGTTGCCATTGCCGAAACGCTTGCTGTCCCGCAGGTTATTATTGGTCTGACTGTTGTGGCTTTTGGTACCAGTCTTCCTGAACTGGTTACCTCTCTGGTTGCAACCTTTCAGGGGAAAGCCGATATTGCAGTAGGCAATGTTGTCGGGTCGAATATTTTCAACGTACTGCTTGTCAACGGGTTATGTTCCTCTATAACTCCGATTACCGTTCCAGAGAGAGGCGGCTTTACCGACCTGCTCATGATGCTTCTGCTGGCTCTGTTCCTGCTTCCTATGAGTATCACGGATGAAAAAAGAATTGTGCGGTGGGAGGGGGCTATTCTGCTCGCATTGTATCTTGGATACACCATCTGGAGAGTTACGGGGTAGAAAGGGGCTAAGGTAAAAAAAAGGAAAAAGGCAAACGTGAGAAATCAAAAGGTGCAGGTTGTCGACTCTGAATTCTCGCTGTTCTGTTATCAATCCCGATAAGTCTGGGTATCCAACCATAGAGCTATGAAACTCATCGAGGTTATCGCTGACGAAGGCAGTGTAAAAACTGTTGCAGCTATTGCCGAGAAGCACAAAGCCCGTGATTTCCGTACCGGGCTGAAGGACAAGGACGATTCACAGCCCATGCGGCTTGTCGTAACGGATGACAAGGTGCAGGAGGTGCTGGATGCTCTTCAGGGCGTTCTTGGAGCACAGTCTTATGCGAAACTGCTGGTATATCCAATCGATATTTCTCTTCCAAAACAAACCGAAGAGCAGCAGGAAAAGGAGGCACAAGCAACACAGGCACGTGAGTCGCTGTACAAGGAGGTTCAGAAAAACGCACGACTCGATATCAATTACCTCGTACTTGTCATGCTTTCCACGATCGTTGCTGCCATAGGGCTGATCGAGAACAATGTTGCCGTTGTTATCGGGGCGATGGTAATCGCTCCGCTGCTTGGCCCGAATCTGGCTTTCGGGCTCGGTACGGCGCTCGGCGATCTCTCTCTTATGAAGAATTCCCTGAAAACGCTGTTTTCGGGAGTATTGCTTGCCGTAACCATTTCCGTTGTCATGGGAATTGTCTGGCCGTTTCCCCTGACAAGCCCTGAGCTTATCGCTCGCACGGATGCGGGTCTGGATTCGATAGCGTTGGCCTTTGCTTCGGGGGCGGCAGCAGCGCTTTCGCTCAGCACCGGATTGCCGAGTGTTCTTGTCGGCGTTATGGTGGCAGTTGCGCTGCTTCCTCCCGCAGCCACCTTCGGACTGATGCTCGGGCACGCACGTATCGATCTCGCGGCAGGTGCGGCACTTCTTCTTGCTGTAAACGTGGTTAGCGTAAACCTTGCATGCAAACTCGTGTTTCTCTTCAAGGGTATACGGCCAAGAACCTGGTGGGAAAAAGAAAAGGCCAGCAAGGCCATGCTCAGGTACATTGTTGTCTGGGTGGTTACTCTCGTTTTGCTGGGGCTGGTTATTTACGTTAGAACGTTCTCTCTCTGAAGTGCTCTTATATTGAAAAAGGTTTCTGCCAATTCAAACAATACACCTATGAGCTGGTACAAAGTACTCGAAAATGCTTCCGAAATTACAGAAAACCAGGTTATGGAAGCAGCGGCCGGAGGGCGTACGATCGCGCTTTCAAAAGTCAATGGAGTAATCTGTGCATTGGGCGGTGAATGTTCTCATGAAGGTGGGCCATTGGGAAAGGGGGATATCGAAAACGGTCACCTTGTTTGTCCCTGGCACGGTTGGGAATTCGATCCCTTTACCGGTAAAGATGTTTACAATCCTGCCCGAGGCGTCGAGTCGTTTGCAGTGGAGGAGCGTGAAGACGGGGTGTACGTGGAGATATAGGGCTATGATCAAGTCGTGCTTTGCTTGTGATTGGATTGGCCGGATATCTCGTTTACAGGTCAAGAGCGGTATTATACCGACTGGAATAGAAAGATTTCCGCAGCGGGTGAGATAAACAGGACAATATTACTTTCCGTGGGGTTGCAGCGTATGAAGGATTTTGGAAAATGAGAATACAGGATATTCTCGTTGCCGTAGCGGTGGCATTTATCTGGGGATTCAATTTTGTTGTCATCGAGCTTGGACTCGACTCTTTTCCTCCCTTGTTGTTTTCCGCCCTGCGATTTGTCTTTTCTGCATTTCCAGCGATTTTGTTCATTCAGAAAGGTTCTGTCAGTCTGCGGTGGATTGTGTCTATCGGTTTGGTTTTGGGAGTTGTGATGTTCAGTTTGTTGTTTGTCGGAATGAAGATTGGAATGCCGGCCGGGCTGTCTTCGCTGGTGCTGCAAATTCAAAGTGTCTTTACATTGATTTTGTCTTCATTCCTGTTACGGGATGCTCCTACTGCGTTCCAAAAACTCGGTATTTCGATTGCTTTTGGCGGAATATTTATCCTGGTGTTCGACAGTATCGGAGAGGGTCGTTCAAACTTGGCTGGATTGTGTATCGTTATCGCTGCCGGTCTGGCATGGGCGGTATCCAATATCTTGATGAAGAAAGCAGGGAGAATCAACATGTTTCATCTGGTCATTCAAATGAGCCTGATTCCACCATTGCCACTATTTCTCCTGTCGTTTTTTTTCGAAGATGGTCAGATCGGAGCAATTACCGACATATCTCTGACCGGTGTATTCGCTATTTTTTATACGAGCATGGTTTCAACAGTGCTTGCGTTTGGCTTCTGGGGAAAGTTGCTTTCCCGATATTCTCCGAATGTTGTCGCGCCTTTTTCCTTGCTGGTTCCGGTTTTCGGCATGCTGTCTTCATGGGTCGTGCTGGGCGAATCGTTCAATAACTGGGAATGGATCGCCTCTCTGTGTATTTTTGCCGGTCTGCTGGTGATAGTAGCTCCTCCGGATGTGTTGAACAGGATCAAGTCGTCCTTTGCGCTGGCAATGCAGCGTTGGGTATGAAAAGATTCGGTGTTGACGGTGGGATATACTATATCCGGTATGCTTTGATTGTCAACTTGTCGCGGTAGTGCGCAGGAGCAATAGCTATTTCTTCTCCGTTTTGAGCTTCGATAGAGTTCGAATTCATGGTTGATTCATAATCCGTCAAGCTATACTATCCTCGAGCTGGTAAAGCAGATTTGTTAGTGTGCGTAATCATCTACATCTACCACCAATATTCTCTGCCCTGGATATTTCGTTTGTTCTGGGTGTTCAAGTATATCAAGTATTTTCCCGGCCTCAATCTGTGAAACGATAAGTTCAAAAGAGACAGCTCTTTGAAGCTTAAGCTTATTATTCTTTTCATTGTTCCATGCAAAGGTTTTCATGAAATCAATATACACTTATGTGTGCCTTTTGTCAATCACATGAGTCTGTCTGTCTCTGAAGTTTCGTAAGCCCATTGAGTCTCTTATAGAGCTGGCTTTTTTGTTTAAGGCCACAATATATCGAGATAACCGGGGTGATGGTCGTTCCGGGTTGAAAACCCGTGAAGTTTTACTGTAGGATGTCCCCTAAAGCCAATCAGAACCAACTTCTGCTGGAAAAATTTGCTTTGTGATTAGGTTGAAAGTCACTATTTTGTATAGAAAATCGAATAAATGTCGATTAACTGTGCAAAATAATTGCAATGAGGTTAGAACAAAAGCTTAAGACATTTGGCGGGGTACCGTTGACGCATGGCACTTTACTGTCGATTCTTGATGAATATCGGTCTCCGAACGACAAGATCGTCCGCATGATCGATG